>Ga0310697_10000094_pt1 | contig 123986 bp, 117 predicted proteins | sample 172DNAGHGlowgp2_FD_203883 | JGI IMG/M metagenome (GOLD analysis project Ga0310697, IMG submission 203883) | Sheep rumen microbial communities from Palmerston North, Manawatu-Wanganui, New Zealand - 1728 DNA GHGlow gp2 (v2) (version 2) | ecosystem: Host-associated > Mammals > Digestive system...
ATTCAAGCAGTTATAATCGCCGAAATACCCATCAAGTGTTCTCACAAACGCATCGTAGTCGTTTTGAGGCGCTGCCGTGACCGTCACGGTGCAGGTGGCAGTGTGTCCACTGTAGACCACGGTAATGACAGCCGTGCCTTCGCCGACGGCGTTGATTTCGGCATGGTCCCTCACTTGAGTAACGGTGACAACGCTCGTATCGCTGCTTACCCAGGTCGCGCTGCCGGAGACATTATCAATGCTGTGTGGATCGGTGTTTTCGAAGGTCGCAACCAGCGTGTCGCTCGCCCCTACTGCAATGTTCACCGCATTCTTATCGAGGGACAGCGTGCCAATGGGGATTGGCATAACTCTAACGGTAATGACGCACTCGGCAGAGTAGTCGATGCCATTGGCGGTGTATTTGGCCGTGATAGTGACAACAGCGTCAGGGCCGATTGCCGTGGCGAGGCCCTGAGCGCTCACGATCACTTTGCTGGGATCGCTGCTGGTGAAGGTGACGTCCTCAACCGGTCCATGCATCGCATCGGGAGCGCCGTAGAACACAGTCAGCTGCTGACTCTCACCGACTCGAAGGGTCTTTTCCGCAGGCTCAATCCAAAGCTGGGGGGTAGCCTCCGTGACCGTCACGGTGCATGCTTCGGAATCTAGAAGATCCCCTGTGAAAGGAGAGGTATAGGAAGCCAAAATATAGCCCTCACCGGGCACAACGCCGGTGATCGTATTGGTCCTCTTATCGATCATACTTGAATCAATACCCGTGGTCAAAAGGAACAGACTTTCCCCGTTCTCGTCCTGGGCGAATCCGAGATCGACCGGCAGACCGTCTCCACGATCATAGTACACCTTGAATACCACGCTGCTGCCAACGGCAACCATGATGGGATTGGGGTCGATATACACCCTCTCCTCGATCTTCCTGTACGTGACGCGGATATCCACGTTTTCATTAGGCATATTAAAATCGAGAGTATAGGAGACTCTCACAGCGCCGGCGTGCTCGTAATAACGAGATTCTACACGGCCCTTCACATCATCGCCATTCATTGTGACAGTGTCCAACACATACCCTTCAAGAGGGCTCATGTGCGCCTTGACCTCAGTGTCGACGGGAACGTTATCAATGTGAGTCGTCTTATTCTGATGCGGTTCAACGGACACCGTGGCGCCGCCATTGCCGCCCTCGACTTTGATGTCCACATAATGACCTAACGTCGCGATCTTCTCGTAGAACTCGACGTCAATCGTAACATTGGAGGTGGGCATGACGAAATCGAATTTGCCGGATTCAGAATAAGTGATCGTCGCGCCACTCTCAGCGGTCACCGTCACTCTCACGCCATACTGTTTCTGATCGATGGGCACGATGGTCACGTCCACAGTAGCACCAGCCCTGGCGGACCTGGGCACGTCAACCGGTTTGCCCCATTCCGGATGCGTGACGTTGAGATTAATCTGGTACACGTCGGGAGTGATATCCTTGACGAACTCAACGTCCACTGTCACGTCGCTATCCGGCATCATGAACGTACAATTGCCGTCTGTCTTCAATCCTTCAGGTTTAATGGTATATTCAGCCTTGTACCCCTTTTGAGGCTCAAAGTATAGCGTGACGCCTTCGTTCTTAACAACATTCTCCGAAGGCTCAGCATAAGCGTTACCGAATTCAGGGTTCTTAATCCTGACAATGACGTTATGACCTTCGTTTGCGCCCTTCTCGTAGAACTCGGCGTAGACCTTCACATTGGAGGCGGGCATGACGAAATCGAACTTGCCGGACTCAGAATAAGTGATCTTCTCATCGTTCTCAGCGGTCACCGTCACTCTCACGCCATACTTTTTCTGATCGATAGGCACGATGGTCACGTCCACAGTAGCACCAGCCCTGGCGGATTTGGGCACGTCAACAGTCTTGGCCCACTGCTCGTTCTTGGTGGTAAGTGCGATCTTGTACTCGATAGGAGCGCTCTCTTCCACAAACTTGACGTGAACTTCCGTGTCACCCTTGATCTGAACGGCCCATTTGAATTCCGAACCGCTACCGGGAGCAGCGGGTACGCCATTCACCGTCACTTCCTCCACAGTCCACCCCTTTTCAGGCGTAAAGGAAATGATGACCTCATCGTCCAGCGCGTAGTATTCCTTCTCCGGATTGACAGAGTACTTGCCTTTGCCTTCCTGCGTGACAGTCAGCGTATAACCGTCAGCGGGCGCATCCCACTTTTCAAACACCACTTCGATCGTGGTATCCACAGCGGGCATTTCGAAAGTGAGGTAATACTCGATATTCTGCTTTTCTTTCAGCTCTTTCGCATAATTCCTCGTCTTATCCCCGTTGATCCAGATCTCGATCGGCTTGGCTTTATACCCCTTGTTGCCGGTCCAGGCTTCCAAAACGACCGTTTCGCCAGCCGCGAAAGACTTCTGAGGGGTTTCGCCGTCCTCGTTAAATGTTTTAACAGTATCGTTCGGCCCCGTTACCTGCAGGGTAACGCTGTACTCATCAGCCGCCTCAGTCGCCTTAGGCACGGATACCAGGCCGAAGACCATGATCAGTGCCAGAAACAGTGCAAAAAACTTCTTCATTTTTTGACCTCCGGTTTTATTTGCCTCCGTTCCTTGCCTTCACCGTCGAGGACATACGGCTTTTTGTTTTTCTGCACAAACGGGACGGTCCCGGTCCTTTCTCTTTGGAAGGACCCAAAACCACCCATTTGCACCTATAAGAACCTACGATGTATTATAGCACAGACAAAAGGAAAAAGTCTACAACATTTTTTGAAGTATCCGCAGTTTTTGGGGGAAATTTGCCACCTTTTTCTGCGGAATGGTATGAAAAGCGAAAAAAACGCTGTGCGGAAAGGCGAGTTTACTTTTTCAGAACCGAATCGGTCCTGTCGAACACGGCCATGCGAACGCCCGTGTCCTGGCAGAGGATGGCGTCGGACTCCTTACGGAGGCGATGGAACACATAGAAGTCCCCCGCCGCCCCGGAGAGGTTGAAAAGCTCCCACACATAGGGCACCCACCGCCAGTTCACGGGCAGCAGGAACAGAAGGAACAGGAAGACGATGCCCCAGAACACCACCGGGGCCGCGGCGATGATGAGGTAGTCCCGCTTGTTGAAATAGCAGTCGCTCCCGGCGTAGGCGTAGACCAGGGTGAAACCGTACTTGGCCTTTTTGCCGGAGAAGCGGCGGATGCACACCCCGTGGACCAGCTCGTGGAGGGGGATGTAGGCGATCATGCCGCCCAGCATCACCAGAGCCTGAACAGGCAGGCCTTCGAAGTGCAGCTCCATAAATCCGTACCACATGAGCTGGAAGAACCCCGCCAGCAGCAGGAGCATGATAGCGATGGACAGGCCGTTGACGATCCAGAACTGCTTCTTATTGTCCTTCAGATCGATGAGATACTTTTGCCCGTAGCCTTCGGGCAGGGTCCAGGTGGATTGCATACCCTTTCCTCCTTATATTCGTTTCGCGATCTCAAGAGCCAGGAAGAGCTTCCCCAGGTGGTGGTTGGCGCTCTTCAGGCCCGTGGCGTCGTAACCGCTTTCCGCCAGCACGTCCCCGGCCTCCAGAAAGCCATAGAGTTCCAAACCATAGAAGCTGCAAAGGGCCTCCACGCCGGCCAGCTCCATCTCCACGGCGACGCAGCCCTCGGCTTTGCGCCGCTGGACCAGGCCCACGGTCTCCCGGAGCATGGAATCCGTGGTCCACACCCGGCCCTTCACCCAGGGCGCGCCCAGCTCAGAAAGGATCGCGGCCACTTTGTCTGCGTTCTTTATCCCGATATAATCGGCGGCCGGGGCGTAGTAGTAGGAAGCGCCCTCGCCCCGATAGGCTTCGGTGGGGACGATGTACCTGCCTCGGGTCGCCTCCCCGTCCAAACTCCCGCAGGAGCCGAACATGACGAATTTCGTCGCTCCCGTCTGCCAGTGGACCTCATAGCAGGAACCGGAGGCGATGGCTGACCCGATGGCGGACAGATAGAAGGCCACGGGCTCCCCTTCCAGCGAAAAGCTGTAGATGGGGGTATAGCCGTTACAGGCGCCGATGCGGCCGATGACGGCGCAGTCGTATTGGCTGAGAAGATGGTCGTGGATCTCCTTGGAAAAGAGGATGAGGCACTTGTTCACCAGGTGCTTCCTCTCGCCGTAAAAGGCTTCCAGCCGGATCATGGACGGGGTCTGCGGATCGTAGTCGTGGATGATCATGGGGGCTCCTTAAGGTATCGATCGTATGACAGAATATACCACGGATCGGCGGCCCAGGCAATCCCCTCTTTGCCCAAGGGGCTGGACAAATGGGCCGGGGCGCGGTATACTGTAGGCAAGCGTTATTTTTACGTGAAGATAACGAAAAGGAGGAGGACCGTGTACTGCGAAAGAAAAGCCCGCCGTACCCTGCTGGCTATGAGCCTTATGCTGGCGGCTCTGTTTCTTGTCTCCTTCTCCCTGGGCCGATACGGGGTGCCGCCCCTCACCGTGGTAAAGATACTCTGCACCCGCTTTGCGGAGCTGTTCGCCGGAAAGGGGACTCTGGCGAGGACCTGGACGCGGGAGATGGAGACGGTGGTCATCAACATCCGTCTGCCCCGCATCCTGATGGCGTGCCTGGTGGGCTGTTCCCTGTCCGCGGCGGGGGCCGCCTTTCAGGGGGTGTTCCACAACCCCATGGCCTCCCCGGACATCCTGGGGGCCTCCAGCGGGGCCGCCTTCGGGGCCGCCCTGGCCATTTTGCTGGGGGCGTCCACCCGAACGATCACCCTCAGCGCCTTTTGCTTCGGGCTTTTGACCGTGGGCCTGGTGATGCTGGTGGCCCGGCGGGCACCGGGAACCCGGCTCATCAACTTCATATTGGCGGGCATCATGCTCTCCTCCCTGTTCAACGCCGGTACATCCTATATTAAGTTGGTAGCCGATCCCTCCAACCAGCTGCCCCAGATCACCTACTGGCTCATGGGCTCCCTGTCGGGGACCCGGCTTTCCGACATCCCCCTGGCCTTTCTGCCCATGGCGATCGGCCTTGCGCCCCTGTTCCTCCTTCGCTGGCAGCTGAACCTGCTGAGCCTGGGGGAGAGCGAAGCCCGGGCCCTGGGGGTGAACACCGGCCGGGTGCGCCTCGCTTTGCTCCTTTCCGCCACCCTCGTCACCGCCGCCAGCGTGTCCTTCTCGGGCATGATCGGCTGGGTAGGGCTGGTGGTGCCCCACCTGTGCCGAAAGGTTTTGGGCAGCGATCACAGGTACCTCATGCCCGGGAGCTTTCTCTGCGGAGCCGCTTTTCTGCTGCTGGTGGACGACGTATCCCGAAACCTGCTGACCGTGGAGATCCCCATCGGCATCCTGACCGCCCTGGTGGGCGCGCCCTTCTTCCTTTACCTCATCGTGCGGAAGGAGGAAAAGCTATGAGTTTGACCGTGGAAAACCTGAGCTTCAGCTATGGGAAGCACCCAGTGCTCCACGAGCTGACCTTCACCACCGAAGCCGGAGAGCTGCTGGCCATCCTGGGCCCCAACGGTGTGGGCAAGACCACGCTTTTCAAGTGCGTCATGGGCCAGGAGCGCAAATACTCGGGCCGCATCGCCGCCGACGGCGCCGATTTGGCCGCCCTCACGCCCCGGGAGCGGGCCCACCGGGTGGCCGCCATCCCCCAGGCCCATCCCCTGTCCTTCCGGTACAGCGCCTTCGATATGGTGCTCATGGGCACCAGCCACACCCTCTCCCCCTTCAACCTGCCCGGGGAGAAGGAGCGGGCCGCGGCCCGCGACGCCATGGCGCGGGTGAACATCGGACATCTTGCCGAGCGTCCCTTCGACCACCTGTCCGGCGGAGAGCAGCAGCTGGTGTTCATCGCCCGGGCCCTCGCCCAGCAGGCAAAGATCCTGCTGATGGACGAGCCCACGGCCAGCTTGGACTACGGGAACCGGCTCCATGTGCTGGGCGTCGCCCGAGACCTGGCGAAGGACGGATACACCGTCCTCCTGTCCACCCACGACCCCCAGCACGCCCTGTGGTACGCGGATCGGGCCCTGGCCCTGAAGGAAGGGCGGATGCTGGCGTTTGGAACGCCCCGAAAGATCGTCACGGCGGACCTGCTGCAGCAGCTCTACGGGCGGCGGATCGACCTTGTCGAGACGGAACAGGGGCCGGTGCTGGTGCCTAAGGAGGCGGACTGATGTTCGCCTGGACCGAAGAAAGCGCCGCCTTTTGGGAGGACAGCGCGTCATATACCCATAGCTACGAACTTTTGGCCGAAAAGGCGGCGGCCTATCTTGCCCCCGGCGGCACCCTGTTCGAAGGGGGCTGCGGCCTGGGGCATCTGTCGGTGGCTTTGGCGAAGCGGGGCTTTGCCGTCACCGCCATGGACCTCTCCCCCCTGCCCCTTCGGTATCTTCGGGCAGGCGCGGACCGGGCGGGCGTCCGGCTCACCGTCCGGACGGGGGACGTCTTCGCCCTGCCGGAGGGCGAACTGTACGACAGCGCCGTGTTCTGCTTCTTCGGCAGCGTGGCGGAGACTATGAACTGGGCCAAAGGGCACTGCCGGGACCGGCTGATCCTCTTCAAAAAGAGCTGGAGCACCCACCGCTTCACCCGGGATCCGGGGGTCCTCCGCAAGTACACCTATCCGCTGACCTGCGAAGAATTGACGCTTTTGGGCTTGCCCTTTGAGACCGAGGTCTTCGACGTGGACATGGGCCAGCCCTTCCGGAACCTCTCCGACGCCGTCCGGTTCTTCCGGCTGTACGACCCGACGGAGGCCATGCCGGAGGCGGAGGTCCTATCCCGGCTCACTGAAACCGGGGACAACGCTTTCCCCTACTATCTGCGCGCTGTTCGGCCCGTGGGCATGATCGCCATCCGGGCCCAGGATATACCCCGATAAGGAGGAACTGTAAATGAAACGCCTTTTTGCTCTGCTGCTGGTCGCTCTGACGCTGCTGTCCATAGCCTGTTCCGGGTCTCTCGCGGCGCAAACGCCCCAAACCCGGGCCTTCACCGACTCGGTGGGCCGGACGGTGGAGATCCCCTATTCCATCGACAAGGTGGCCGTCAGCGGCCCCCTGGCCCAGATCGTCCTCTTCGCCCTGTGCCCGGACCGGCTGGCAGGCATCGCCGGCAAATGGGATAAGACAGCCGAACAGTTCTTCGACAGAAAGTATTATGACCTGCCCGTCCTGGGCCAGCTCTACGGCGGCAAGGGCGAGCTGAATCTGGAGACCCTCTTAACCAGCGGCGCCCAGATAGTCATCGACGTGGGCGAGCCCAAGAAGACCATCGTGGAGGATTTGGACGCCCTGCAGCAGCAGACCGGCATCCCCTTCGTCCACATCACCGCCTTGACCGCCTCCATGGGCGACGCCTACCGGAAGCTGGGCGAACTCCTGGATATGCCCGCAGAGGCCGAAGCCCTGGCCGCCTACTGCGACCGAATCTATGCCCGGACGTTGGAGATCGCGGGCGCCGTGGAGAAGAGAAACCTGCTGTACGTCACCGGGGACCAGGGCCTGAACGTCATCGCCCAGGGGAGCTACCACGCCGAGATCATCGACCTCCTCAGCAACAACCTGGCCGTGGTGGAGAACCCCTCGTCGAAGGGCACGGGCAACGAGGTGGATATGGAACAGATATTGCTTTGGAACCCGGACGTGATTCTCTTCGCCCCCGGCAGCATCTACGCCGACGTGGCCGCCCGCCCCGAATGGCAGACCGTCTCCGCCATCCAAAGCGGCGCATACTATGAGGTGCCCTTCGGCCCCTACAACTGGATGGGGTTCCCGCCCTCGGTGCAGCGGTATCTGGGCATGATGTGGATGTCCCAGCTTCTCTACCCCGAAACGGCCCGATACGATCTTTATGAGGCGGTAAAAGAATACTTTGGGCTGTTCTATCACGCTGACATCACCCGGGATCAGTTCGACGCCCTGGTGCAGCATTCCATGGGCGCTCAGGCGGCCCTGGCCCCCGCGGCGTAACGCTATGAACGAAAAGCGGCACATCCTCATCTCAGGCGAACGGGGCGTGGGCAAGAGCACGCTGATTCAAAGGCTGTTGGAGACCTGTCCCCGGCCCCGATACGGGTTCGTCACCAAGATGCGCCTGGCGGGCCCGGACGGGTTCCGCCCCATCTACATCCACCCGGCAGGGCAGCTCCCGGGGGAATGGGTCTTCGGGGAGGAAAACTGCATCGGCGTCTGCGACAGCCGGACCCATCGGCCCCGACTGAACGTGTTCAATACCCTGGGCGTTCAGTACATTCGGGACGCCCGGCCGGACGGCATCCTGATCATGGACGAGCTGGGGTTCTTCGAAGCCGGAGCGGAGGCGTTCACCGCCGCCGTGCTGGAGGCGCTCTCAGGGGACGTTCCCGTGATCGCTGCCGTGAAGAGCCGCAGAGACGTGCCCTTTCTCAACGCCGTCCGCGCCCATCCCAGGGCGGAGGTGTTCCCCATCACCCAGGATAACCGGGACGAGTTGTACGAAACTCTCCTGTCCCGCATACAGCGCCTGTAAGCCAAAAAAGAGAAAAAGCCTCGACAGCGAGGCTTTTTTCATGCTTGCGTTGGGTTAGGGCTCCGCCGGGGGATCGGTGATGGCGGGGGTGGCGGTGGGCACGGGCTCATCGGCGATGTAGGCCGTCAGGCCGTTGAAGATGCCCTCGCACAGCTGGTCCATGAAGGTCTCGTCCTGCAGGTTGTTCTTGTCCTTGGTGTTGTCCCAGTTGCCCAGGATCAGCAGGGCGCAGGGGCAGCCGCAGCCGGAGGCCACGGAGTCGGACTTGGTCTCCACGCCGTTGCCCTTGCCGTTCTGCTTGCGCATGCCGGTGGCCACGGTGTAGCCGTCGATCAGCTTTTGGGCAAAGCTCTGATTGCCCTTGGCGGCCTGGGCGTAGCAGGCGGAGGTCTTGCCGTTGATGTGGTTGCACATGAGGCGGATCACATAGGTGCAGTTGGCGTTCTTGAAGATGCGGGCCCGCTCCTCGTTGGTGAGCTCGCCCTTGGTCTCCTCCGTCCGGCTCAGGACCACGGTGGCGCCCTGGCTCTCCAGATACCGCTTCAGATGGTTGGCCAGGACCAGGTTGTTGGCCGCTTCGGAACTATACTTGGAGGTGCTGTCCCGGGCGGCGTCGATGCCGATGATCTGGCCGTAGAGGGCCGCGCCGATATTGCCCGCGGGACCGGCGGTCACGAAGGCGGAGGGCGCCGGGCTGGGCGTGGACACGTCGGGCGTGCCCAGGGCGGGGGTCTCCTTTACCTCCGGCGTGGGGGTGTGGGTGGGCAGCAGCTCGTCCTTGGGCTCCCGGGAGGGCTCCACGGTGGGCGTAGCCATGACCTCTTCCTGGACGGCCGTGCGCATGGCCTTCACCACGCCGGGACCGTTCTTGATGGCCCAGGAGATGCCGAGATACAAGCCCGCCAGCAGCGCCAGGCACACCAAACAGAACAGGCTGAACCCGATGGGGTTGCCGATGCGCAGGACCCGTCTTCTCTTCTTGATCTGTTTCATAGTCGTTCCCTTTCATTTTGGGATGGTGCCATTGTATCATCTTGTTTCGGGCCTGTGTGTCGAAAAACGAAAGGTTAACAAAAAAGATAAAATAAAAACAAGTTTTCTCCACAGCGGACAGAAAATGTGGTATAGTTTTCCTGTTATGGAAGATATGCTTTCCAACTGCACATCCCTCCGGTCCGTCTGCTTCACCGGGCACCGGGACCTGCCGCCCCTTCGATCCGCCGCCTATCGGCAGCTGGTGGCAAACACGGAAAGTGCTATCCGCCGCGCCTTCGACCGGGGTGCCCGCCGATTCTATTCCGGGGGCGCGGAGGGGTTCGATCTGCTGTGCGGAAGGCTGGTGCTGCTGGAACGGGAACGGCATCTCGACGTCCAGCTGGTGCTGCTGCTCCCCTACACGGGCTTCGGGGACCGGTTCAGCGCCCAAGACAAGGCGGAGCTCCTGCGGCAGAAGAAGGAAGCCGAGGAGGTGCTCTACCTCTCGAACCACTACTTCCCCGGGTGCATGGCCCTTAGAAACCGGCAGCTGGTGGAGGATGCGGAGCTGTGCATCGCCTACCTCACCCGCGCCCCCAGCGGCACCGCCCAGACCGTGGGCTACGCCAAGGAAAAGGGGATCGAAATCGTCTACGTATGAAAAAAGACCGGCGGACCGGTCTTTTTTTGTTATTTCTTGGGCGCAGGCGGCGGCGTGGCGTTGACGAACTCCACCTCCAGCGGCACGTCCTCGATGGTCCAGTTGTCCGTGTAGGGCGCTGACCCCGGTGCAAGGCCGGTGACCACCTTGGGCGGCTCGGCCAGCTTCAGCTGCTCCCGGATGGCCTTGGTCTCCATATCGTTCTTGCTGCCCTGACGGATCTCCACCTCCGTGCCGTAGGCACAGTTGTAGAAGATCCAGCGGGCGTCGGGCACCGGCAGGCGGATGCAGCCGTGGCTGTCCTGGGAACCCAGCTTCAGATACTTATCCACATACAGGCTGTTCAGGTCCTTTTGTCCGTTCCGGGCGCCCCGATGGTACACCACGGAATGGAAATAGGTGCGGGACACGATCAGCGTCCAATACTGGGCGGAGAAATCGCCGCTGGCGAAGGTGCCGAAGCGGAGCCGGCACTCCTTCAGGGGGAAGGTCCCAATCTTCGTAAGGCCGTTCTTGGGGCTGCCGGTGGAGCAGAGCATGTAGCGGACGGGCACGGTATACTTTCCGTCGGCATCCTTTTTATACGCCATGACCACCTGCCACTGGACGTCCACGATCAGCTTATAGGTCCCCGGAGCGGGATAGCCCGCGGGCATGATGGGCTCGGTGTCGTCCGTCTCGTAGTAGCTGTCCTCCAGCCCCCCCACCAGCTCCTCGAAGGACATGTTCACCGTAGGCGCATAATAGGAGAAGGGAATGGGCGACGCCGTGGGCGTGGCCGTAGGCAGGGGCGTAGCCGTGGGCGTGGGGCTGGGCTGGGGCGTCAGCGTGGGCGCGGGGGTATCGGCTGTCACCACCAGCGTCTGCCGCTGGGGCTCCTCCGTGGGCGCGGCCGTCAGAGGCACCAGCGTGGGCTCCTGAGAGGGTACGATATCGGATTGTATGGCTTGCGCCGTTTCCTTCGGCCCGCAGGCTCCCATCAGGAGGAACAGCAGGGCCAGGAGTGCGGCGCTCCAGCGTTTCAGGTTCACCGTTTGACTTCCTTTGGTTAAAAATCGTGGGTATTGTACCACGGCAGAACGGCCCCCACAAGCCAAATCCTGTCAAATTCCTGCAAAATATCTATGAACTCAGGCGATTTGGGCCTTGGCCGCCTCGACAGCCTTCGTCAGCTGATCGGCGCAGGAGGTGAAGTTGCGGCCGCAGGTGTTGCCCTTGAGCAGGGCGATGACCTGATCTGCGTCCATGCCCTCCACCAGCTTGCCGATGGCCTTCAGATTGCCGTTGCAGCCGCCGGTGAAGACGACGTTGTGAAGCTTGCCCTCCTCCAGGTCGAAGTTGATCTCGCTGGAGCAGACGTTCTTGGTTTTGTAGCGATAGTGCATGGGTTTATTTCCTTTCTGTTGATTCTGAAACTGATTCCGGCCCGGCAGCGGCCGGTTCCGCCTTTTTCGCGCCCCAGGTCATGATCCACCGATGCCAGGGCTTCTCCCACAGGTACGTGAGGGCCGCCGCCAAAAGGAACGACAGGCCCAGGGCCTCCGCCGTCAGGAAGATCTGCATCTTGGTCCCCGCTGCGGCCACGTCCGCCCCGCTCTGGAACCCCAGGCTCATGCGCAGCAGAACGATCAGCCGCTGATGGTAGAGGTACAGGTTATAGGAGATGGCCCCCAGGAACCGGGCCGCGGGGTTGGAGAAAAGCCACCTGAGCGGCTTCAGCGACAGGGCCGCGCTGACGAGGAACAGGGTGAAGCACAGGGAGAGGCCGATCCGGTTTTCCAGCTGCCAGATCTGCTTGTCCTCCCGATACATCTGGGCGGACACGATCTCGTTGCGGATGAGCACCGCGCCCACGATGGCCAGGGCCGTGAAGAACACCCCCCACAGCCGCTTATAGGGGACCTTCACGCAGTACAGTGTGAAGAGGTAGGCGGCCAGCATGCCGTTGGCGAACACGGGCAGGAAGGTGGGCAGCTGGTTCACCTGCATGTTGATGGGGCTCTGCTTCAGGGCGTACTGGTAGATGAACAGGGCGCCGAAGCCCGTGAGCGTCCCCCAGAACAGCAAGGGGCTCTTGCGAAAGAGCTTGACCAGCAGGGGGAAGAACAGGTAGAACTGGACCTCCAGCCCCACGGTCCACAGTACCCCGTTGATGGGCGCGTACACGTAGGTGTCCGCCCGGAACATATGGGTGAAGGTCAGGTGGGAGATAAGATCCCGCACCGCGTAGGACACCGTGGGATAGTGGTTCCACCAGATCTGAAACCCGAAGGAGACGAGCACCGCCAAGAGGTAGCTGGGGTAGATCCGGGCGAAGCGCTTCTTGTAGAAGGTGCAGGCGTCGTCCACCCCTTCGCCCAGGAGCATGGACCGGGCCACGGGCAGGGTCAGACAGAAGGCGGACAGGAGCACCATCATGTCCACGAAGATGTAGCCCACCCAGCGGATGTGGCTGGGGGTCAGATCGGTGATGCCCAGGAAGCTGAGCCAGGGCGTTGGATAGGCGGGCATGAACCAGGTCTGCTGCCAGAAGTGGAACCACAGCACCATGAGCACGGTGAGACCGCGGATGCCGTCCACCACGTCCACATGCCGGAAGTCGATGTCCATATCCAGGCTGAACCGGTTATGCTGTTTGACCTGCTCCTGCTCCATGCCGCTCCTTTCATACTGATCCACGTCTAAAGCATTTACAGTCGGCGAGCAGATTCTTCGTTGGTTCCATGAAGCGGATCGCAGGCTGACTGGGAACCGTCAGTCAAGATCCGCTGAAGCCAAACCGGCGGAGAAGATGCCGCCCAATGTGTATGATTTAGGCGTAGACCAGTATACAATACCTTCCCTTAGTGTACCCCATTATAGCAATATCCGCCGGGGATTGCAAGGCGGGGCGAAAGAGGGTATACTGTTGCCGGAGCAACAAAAAAAAGGAGCAGTCTATGGACAGCAGCATTATCCTCTCCCCCGCCCTGTTGTCGGCGTCGTTGTTTGCAGGTCTGGAGCCCGAAGCGGTGGCCGGGTTTTTGAAGGCTGCCCGGTGCCGGCTGGACAGCTTCCCCCGAGGAGCCATCCTCATCTCCCAGGGAGACAGGGTCACCGCCGCGGGGGTGCTCCTGTCCGGCAAGATCAAGGCCTACCGGCTGAACCGGCAGGGGGAGGAAAACCTGCAAAGCGTGCTGGAGCCCGGCAGCATGTTCGGCGACATGCTCATGGCCACGGACAACGGCAAGAGCCCCATAACCGTGGAGGCCTTGGAGGACGCCCGGGTCCTGTTCGTGCCCTTCGACAGCATCATGGAAGCTTCGGGCGACTTCGGGAACCAACTTCGGATCAACCTCCTCCACGAGCTTTCCAGCCGCTATTGGGCGCTGAACCGGAAGGTGCGCTATCTTTCCGAACGCTCTTTGCGGGGCCGGATCGCCCTGTTTTTGCTGGATGCGGCCCGGGACCAGGGGAGCCTTACCTTCACCCTCACCATGACCCGGGAAGCCATGGCGTCCCTTTTGGGCGTGAACCGCAGCGCCCTCTCCCGGGAGCTTTCCCGCATGGAAAAAGACGGCCTGCTGGCCGTCTATCGGGGCTCCTTCCGGCTCTTGGACCGAGAGGGGATGGAGGATTGTCTGGGTTAGTCCGCCCGGGCGATGGTGTAGCCCTTCGCCCGGCTGCCGGTGAGGATGATCTCCACGGTGTCGCCGTAGCAGCAGTCCACCCAGTTGGTCATGCGGTCAGAGTTCACGTCGTCCGTGACAGCCAGCTGGAAGCGCAGGGCTTCCACGTTCTCGATGGGAGCCCAGCCGTCCCAGGTCACAGGCTCCAGCTCGAAGAAGGTCCTCTCCCCCGGGGCGTAAGGGCTGCCGTCCGCGTGCACAGACGTGCCCGCGCTGTGCTCGTAGCCCTTCTCCCCGTACCAGCAGCCCAAAGCTTCGAAGCCCTCCTCCGTGTCGATGCGGACGCGGACGGTGGCTGTCTTTCGCCAGTAGGGCGCACAGACGGACCGGGCCCTAAGGCCGGGGACGCCGTGGCAGAGGGCTTTGAAAACGGTCTTTTCCCCGTGATAGCTCAAAAAACGCTTCATCTCCGTCCCGTACCTCGGGTCATCCGCCAGCCGGACGGCGGCGGGGGCGGCGGAGTCGCCCAGGTCCCAGAAGACGTCAGTATCCACAGCGTCGAGTCGCCCTTCCTCATAGGCCCGGACGTTGTAGTCCGCGATGAGGGCGTTGGTGTCGCACAGGCACAGGAGGCCGAACATGCAGACGAACAGGCCGAACAGGGCCCGGGTGATGTTGAACTTCCTCCAGTAGGCGCCGACCAGGGCCAGCAGGAACGCCGCCACCAGGACGATCATGGCCCAGCTGGAATACACCCGCTTGGGGGTCAGACCGTAGGTTTGAACGTACAGGACCATCTTGGAGAAGGCCGTGGCCGCCAAAATGAGGCTGCACAGGCACAGGACGGTGAGCAGCGCCCGGCGGACGCCCTCCCCCTGCCGCCTGGTGAACAGGCTGACCAGCAGATACAGGACGCCGTTGATGGCACAGACGGCGCAGAGCTGGAAGAAGCCCTCCCGGGCGTAGTCGGCGTAGGTGTAGCCCCGGGGCAGGACCCCGGTGAAGGCCGAGGTGTAGAGGGGCCACTGGGAGAAGAAGAACAGGCCGTAGACCAGCAGCAGAGGAATCAGCATGGCGGCGCTGACCACGAGGGGCACGAACCGGCGGCGGATGCGGAACGCTGCCACAGCCTCCCGATCCAGCACCCGGCTCATGCGGTGTTCCCGGCTGCCGAAGAGGCAGCTCATGATCAGGGTCGCCATAGCCACCGCCAGCAGGAAGTACAGGATGCGTCTGCAGATCTCCCCCGGCAGATCCTCGGAGAAGATGCTGTCCAGGAGCTTGGTGAAGGCCGCGTCGTACTGCAGCAGCTCCACCACGATCAGCAGCGGGATGAGGGCCAGCCCCAGGCCCAGCAGCACCAGCAGAACGGTCTTTATCCCGCTCCGCTTGCCGTCGCTGCGGTCGAGGACGGCGGTGAAGAAGGCCCCCAGCCGGGAGAAGGGCATGAGGAAATCCGCCTTGAACGCCTCCGCCACCAGCAGATCCCCCAGGCGCGCTTCGGCGGAGTTGCCCCCGGCGCAGTAGACGCCGTACCCCCAGAGGAGCACCGCGAACCACCGGGCGAAGAAGCGGACCGGGCCGTTGTCGGTCAGCAGATGGCTGAAAAGGAACAGGAGCCCAACCGCCCAGATGCCCAAAGCTTTCTTTCCCGCCCGGCCCCTGAAGTGCCACAGGGTCAAGCCGTAGAGGACGAGGCCGTATATAAGGCCCAGCAGCGGGTACTCGGATATCTGAAACCGGCAGACAAGGTACCCCAGGGCCAGCAGCGCGAAGGCCAGCACCCTGTCCCGCAGGGGCACGGGAGGTTGTATCGGCCGGGTCGGCTCCACGATCACAGGCTCGACGGCAGGCTGCACCGGGATCGCCGTCTGTTCGATCCCATTGGATTGCATTTCTTCCATTTATCTATCCTCTCGATATTCCAGAATGTCCGCCACGGAGCAGTTCAGCTCCCGGCAGATGGCGTCCAGGGTGGAGAAGCGGACGGCCTTCGCCTTGTTGTTCTTCAGGATGGACAGGTTGGCGACGGTGATGCCCACCCGGTCGGAGAGCTCGTTGAGACTCATGCGGCGTCTAGCCATCATCACGTCCAGATTCACTTCGATCATGGCGCTCTTCCCCCTCAGATGGTGAAGTCGTTCTCGGCCTTCAGGGCCACGGCTTCCTCGATCACGTTCTTGACCACCCGCAGCACCAGGCCCAGGAAGGCCGCTACGAACGCCGCCGCGTAATGGGCCGGGAAAAAGACCCGGGCGGTGATGAGGCACAGGACCGCTTCGATGAAGCAGCACCAGCTGATGGTCCGCAAACAGGAAACAGCGGGGTCCGTGAACACCAGGTGCTGCTTCACCAGCAGCAGGAGCTTCACCAGGAACCCGTTGGCCACGCCCACGGGGATGAGCAGCAGGAAATAGCGCAGAGCCATCCATTTACGGGCGGTACCCTCGCCGAACAGGAACGTGTCGCCACGGATCACCAGGACCGTCAGCATCACGGCTATGGCGATGAGACCGAGAAATCCTATCCCGCAGCAGACGAGGGACAGGGTCACGGAGGCGTTTTTGCTGATCTTGGGCATGTTTGGATCGCTCCTTTTTTCTTTCGTTGGTCTTACCATACCACCGTTTGCATCGTTTGTCAATCTATATTTATCGTTTTTCGATAATTCTTTTCTGTTTTTCGAAATAATACTTTGCCTCTTGTGTTTGCGGGGAAAGGATGATATCATATATAAAATTTCGTCGTGGAAGAGAGAAACCTATGGAACTCATTACGGAAGCTCTGGAAAAGAACGCCAAATTCTTCCCCCACGAGGTGGCCCTGGTGGAGATCAACCCCGCCGCCCGCCCCGCCGCGGAGATGACCTGGCGGGAATATACCCTGATCGAAACCAGCGCCGAGGGCCGCTATCGCCGGGACATGACCTGGCGGGAGTTCGACACCAAGGCCAACCGGTTCGCGAACCTCCTTTTGACCCGGAACGTGAAGAAGGGCGACAAGGTGGGCATTCTGCTCATGAACGGCATCGAATGGCTGCCCATCTACTTCGGGATCCTCAAGACCGGCGCTCTGGCCGTGCCCATGAACTACCGGTACACCGACGAGGAGATCGCCTATTGCGCGGACCTCGCGGAGGTGTCCGTGCTGGTGTTCGGGCCGGAGTTCACGGAGCGGGTGGCCTCCGCCCTCCCCCGGCTCCCCCGGGTGAAGACCCTCTTTTACGTGGGCGAGGACGTGCCCGCTTTCGCGGACAGCTACGACCGGCTGGTGGAGTTCTGCTCCAGCCGCGCCCCCGCCGTGGAGCTCACCGAGGACGACGACGCGGCCATCTACTTCTCCTCCGGCACCACCGGCTTCCCCAAGGCCATCCTCCACGCCCACAGGGCGCTGATGCACGCCGCCGTGTGCGAGCAGGCCCACCATCAGCAGACCCATCAGGACGTGTTCCTCTGCATCCCGCCCCTCTACCACACCGGTGCGAAGATGCACTGGTTCGGCAGCCTTCTCTCCGGCAGCCGGGCGGTCCTCCTGCGCGGCGTGCGGCCCGACTGGGTGCTGCAGACCGTCAGCGAGGAGAAATGTACCATTGTCTGGCTCCTGGTGCCCTGGGTCCAGGACATTTTGGACGCCCTCGATTCCGGCGCTCTGAAGCTCAGCGACTACGAGCTTGACCAGTGGCGGCTCATGCACATCGGCGCTCAGCCCGTGCCCCCCTCCCTGGTGCGGCGGTGGCTGAAGATGTTCCCCAAGCATCAGTACGACGTGAACTACGGTCTTTCCGAGTCCATCGGCCCAGGCTGCGTGCATCTTGGCATGGAGAACCTCCACAAGCTGGGGGCCATCGGCAAGGCCGGTTACGGCTGGCAGATCCGGGTGGTCAACGACAAAAACGAGGACACGAAGCCGGAGGAAGTGGGTGAACTCCTGGTCAAGGGCCCCGGCGTCATGAAGTGCTACTACCGGAACCCGGAGGCCACTCGCGAGTCCCTCATGGGCGACTGGCTTCGGACCGGGGACATGGCCAAGATGGACGAGGACGGGTTCGTGTACCTGGTGGATCGGAAGAAGGACGTGATCATCTCCGGCGGCGAGAACCTGTATCCGGTGCAGATCGAGGACTTCCTGCGTACCCATTCGAAGATCAAGGACGTGGCGGTCATCGGCCTGCCCGACGAGCGGCTGGGCGAGATCGCGGCGGCCATCATCGAGGTCAAGGAGGGCGACGCCCTCACCGAGACCGAGGTCAACGACTTCTGCCGGGCCCTGCCCCGGTATAAGCGCCCCCGGAAGCTGATCTTCGCCAAGGTCCCCCGGAACCCCACCGGCAAGATCGAAAAGCCCCTGCTGCGGGAGCGCTACGGGGCGACCAGATTGGTCGAAGCGCAGATGAAGGGATAAGTTTGGTTGTTTGTTTTGCCGCTTTTTTCTCTTCCGTGAAGAGAAAAAAACGGCGTAAAAAAGAGAAGCTTAAGAAGAATAATGGGAAGTGCAGCGCAAGCCATACTTCCCATTTGTGTTTCTTTTGAGGTGCCTTTCTTTACAAAGAAAAGGCACGAAAGCTTTCGATCAATTCCTCTCTGAGATGCTCCGCAGCGACTCCCCGTTGAGCCACCTGAGGAGCTGTTTGGGGGTGGCGGGCAGGGGGACGGTCTGAAACTCCGTGCGGCCGGGAACCATCTTGGTGTCGTCGTCGCTGGTGGCCCAGGTGACCCGGCCCAGGACGGGCGCGTCGCATTCCCGGATATCCCCCTCGGGCAGCTCCGTGTGCTGGATGAGGATGGACGCCTCCCGGTTGTCGGAGATCCAGCGGCCGAAGTTGGTGGTGGGCGCCTTCCAGAGCCAGCGGGTGCTGCCGTTCTTTTCGCCGCCCCGCTTCAGATACCCGTTATGCACGTCCTGGGTGCAGCGCATGAGCCAGATCACATGGTAGCCCGCCCGCTGGAAATGCTCACACACGTCGAAGAAGGATGCCTCCATCAGCAGCCCGTCCTGCAGCATCATGGCGAAGTGGTTCACCAGCACGTAGGCTTCGATGCTCACCCCGTTCACCTCCACCGGCACGTTCCGGCACTCGGGGGGCACCAGGCTCCGCCACTGGTCCTGCCAGGCCTGGGTGGAGGACTGTGCATAGGGTTCCTTTTTCTTTTTCAAAAACGAGAACATAGTTTATCTCCTGGCTGAATCATTCTGTTGCACCGGTTCCAGATACCGGATGGGTTTGCCGCTGGCCGCGGCGTAGTCGATCTCTGAGCGGGTGCTGGCGCCGATATAGCCGCCCACGTTGATCACATAGATCTCGTCCGCCATGTCGATCTTCCGCTTGTGCATATCGTCCAGCATCTCCTTGACGCCCTCGGTCCACACCTCCTCGTCCCCGGCGTGACCGAAAAGGCCCACGGAGATGACGATGTTCCCCGCCAGCGTCAGGCGCTTCTGCGCCTCCAGAAAGGCGTCCTTGAACCGGGTGCTGCCGCAGAGAGTGACGACCCTGTACTTGCCCACCATGATGGATCACCTCGTTTCCTCAATACCCCACCGCCAGGGCAAACAGCAGCAGCCCTGCGGTGAGCAGCAGGTTCATGATCTGGAACTTGCCGGAATACCGGGCCCACTGGCCGTAGCCGGAGTCCACCAGGCCCAGGGAGATGAGCAGGCAGGGGTTGGTGGGATAGAACACGTTGCTGAACCCGTCCCCGAAGGCGAAGGCCAGGATGCAGAGCTGACTGCTGACGCGGAACATCCCGGCCAGGGGCACGATCAGCGGGATCAGCAGAAAGGCCTTGGCGGAGCCCGAAGGGATGAAGAAGTTCAGCACCAGGCAGATGCCGTAGACGAACAACACCAGCGCCGCCCGGGACATGCCGCCCGCCGCCGTCACGGCCATGTGCAGGAGGCTGTCCAATATCTTTCCCTCCACCAGCGTGTAGCGGATGGAAGCGGCCATGAGGATCATGAGCACCGAGGGCGCGATGGCGATGAGCCCCGACAGGAAGGACTTTCCGAGGCCCTTCCCACCCATGCCCGCCGCCAGCGTCGCCGCGACGCCCGCCACCAGGAACATCACCGCCACGATGATCATGGTGTAGTCCCGAAGCGCCGGGATGAACCCGGAGGACAGCACCAGGGCGATGCCCGCGCCCAGGATGCAGCCAAACAGCAGCAGGCCCCGATCCATGCGTTTGTCGGGCACGTGCTCCCCCACCGCCCCGCCGACGGCCTGATGGGGCAGGCGCCGGGCGTGGACGCGAACGAAGGAAAAGAGCAGCGCATAGATGCAGACGAAGGACACAAGCCGCATCCAGATGCCGCTGAACATGGGCAGCCCCGCCAACGTCTGGGCCACACCGATGGTGAAGGGGTTGGCGACGCCCGCGGCGAACCCGCAGCCCGCGGCAAGGAGGCTCATGGCCACGCCCGTGAGCACGTCCCACCCGAGGCCCACGGCGAGAGCCGTCACGATGGGCACCAGGGGCACCACCTCTTCGAAGGACCCCACCAGGGAGCCCATGGCCATGAAGAACAGGATGAGCACCGCCATGAGCCGATACCGGACCCCACCGAAGCGATGGACCAGCTTTTGGAGCATATACCCCATGAGCCCGCACTCGTTGAGGGCGTTGAACACGCCGCCGATGACCAGCAAAAAGGCGATGACCGCGATCAGCGCCCCGGAGCCCTCGCTGCCCAGCACCAGCAGGGGCGACAGCAGCCACTTCCATAAGGGCAGCCCGCCTTCCACGGTTTTGAACCCGGTCTGGGTGTCGATGATGGTATGGCCCGCCTCGTCCACGGTCCGAGCGTACTCACCGCCGGGCACCAAAAAGGTCAGGGCATAGGTCAGCGCCATGAGCAGAAAGATGATGACGATGGCCGCGATAAAGCTTTTGGCGCTGATGTTCAGGCTGTTTTTCTTCTCCATGATCGCCTCCTGATCCTCGTTCGCGCGCCGTCCGGGCGGCAGACTGGTCCGATGGTCTCTACGGATATAGTATAGCGGGCCTGCCCCCTCCTTGGCAAGAGAGGATTCCCCCGTCTTTTCCCGCCTCCACAAAGATTCTTTGTGGAAAGCCGAAACGGGCACAATCTCCTCGTAACTAAAAAATCCCCAAGTATTGGGGATTTTGTTTAAATGGATACCCTTATACGAGTTTGACGAAGGCACTTGCTCCCGCAAGTGCCTTGCGCGGCCGTGATCAGCTGAACAGGATCTGATTGACCACGCTCTCCAGATACTCCTGCCGGCCGCTGCCGGGGAGGGCCGGGGTACCCAGGGATTCCGCGTAGGCGGCCAGCTCTTGGAGCGAGGTTTCGCCGGAGCGGATCTTGGCGCCGATGCCGGTGCGGTAGGAGGCGTAGCGATCCTTGACGAAGGCGTCGATGCGGCCGTCCTCAATGAGGGCGGCGGCCTTGAGAAGCCCCAGGGCGAAGGTGTCCATGCCGAGAATGTAGGCGTGGAACATGTCCTCCATGGTGTAGCTGGGGCGGCGGGTCTTGGAATCGAAGTTGAAGCCGCCGGTCAAGCCCCCCGCCTTCAGCACCTCGTACATGCACATGGTGGCGTCGTAGACGTTGAACGGGAATTCGTCCGTATCCCAGCCCAGCAACATATCGCCCTGGTTGGCGTCGATGGAGCCGAGCATCCCGTTGAGGGCGGAAATGCGCAGATCGTGCTGGAAGGTGTGCCCGGCGAGCGTCGCGTGGTTGGCCTCGATGTTCAGCTTGAAATCCTTGTCCAATCCATACTGGCGCAGGAATCCGATGGCGGTAGCGGCGTCAAAGTCGTACTGATGCTTCATGGGCTCCTTGGGCTTGGGCTCGATATAGAAGTCCCCGGTGAAGCCGATGCTCCGGCCGTACTCCACAGCCAGGTGCATGAGCTTGGCGATGTTCTCCTGCTCGAACTTCACATCGGTATTCAAGAGGGTCTCATACCCCTCGCGGCCGCCCCAGAACACGTAGCCCCGGCCGCCCAGCTTCACGGTGATGTCCAGGGCCTTCTTCACCTGGGCCGCCGCAAAGCAGAACACGTCGGCGCTGTTGGAGCTTCCGGCGCCGTTCATAAAGCGGGGATTGGAGAACATATTGGCTGTGCCCCAGAGGCACTTGATGTCCGTACCCTGCATCTTCTCCAGGATATAGTCGGAGATCTCGTCGAGGCGCCGGTTTGTCTCCTTAATGTCGTCCGCCTCGGGGACCAGGTCCACGTCGTGGAAGCAGAAATACTTTATGCCCAGCTTCTGCATGAACTCGAAGCCCGCGTCCACCTTGGCTTTGGCGTGGGCCATGGTGCCCTTCTCCAGACCGAAGGACTTGTCCGCCGTGTCCCGGCCGAACATATCGGTGCCCGCCGCGCAGAGATTGTGCCACCAAGCCATGGCGAATGGGAGGTGCTCCTTCATGGGCTTTCCCATGACGATTTTGTCCGCGTCGTAGAACTTGAACGCCAGGGGATTCTTGCTGTTCGGTACCTCATAGGGGATGGTGGGAATGGATGTAAAAAACTCTTTCATATGCTTCTCCTTTATTTGATCTCCGGGAACAGGCCCTTCATGGCCGGATATATCTTCTGAAACCTGCGATACTGAGCTTCGTAGCGGGCGGCGATCATGGGATCAGGCAAAACCGTTTCCCGCACATGGCACAGGGCGTCCGCGCAGGTTTGGACGCTTTCATACGCCCTGGTGCCCACCATAGCCAGCATAGCCGCGCCGTAGCCGGGGCCCTGCTCGGTTTGGGGGATGTCCAGGGGGAGGTTCAGTACGTTCGTCAGGATCTTTCGCCACAGGGGGCTCCTGGCGCCGCCGCCGCAAAGCTTGGACCGGTCGATGGAAAGGCCCAGGGAACGGGCCACCTCCAGGCTGTCCCTGAGAGCGAAGGCCACGCCCTCCAGCACGGATTGTACCATATCGGCCCGGGTCGTGTCCAGGGACAAACCCACGAAGGTCCCTCGGGCGTCCACGTCGTTGATGGGGCTCCGTTCGCCCATGAGGTAAGGCAGGAAGAAGACCCGGTTGTTCCCCAGTTTGTCCTCGGTGATACCCGCCTGCTCGGCAGCGTAGTCCGAGGTGTTCAGGATGTCCTCGCAGAACCACTTGTTGCAGCTGGCGGCGGAGAGCATGCAGCCCATGAAATGCCAGCCTCCGTCCGCATGACAGAACGAATGCAGGGCGTTATGGGGGTCCGCGCCGTACTTGGTTGAGGAGACGAACAGGGTGCCGCTGGTGCCCAGGCTGATGTTGCAGCCGCCCTCCCCCACCACGCCGGTGCCCACGGCCGCGGCGGCGTTGTCCCCCGCGCCGGCGACCACCTTTACATTTTCCGGCAGGCCCAGTTCCTTGGCGATCTCGGACTTCACCGTACCGATGGGCTCATAGCTTTCGAAAAGCCGGGGCATCTGTTCTTCCTTCACGCCGCAGACATCCAGCATCTCCCTGGACCAACACCTGTTCTGCACGTCCAGCAGCAGCATGCCGGAGGCGTCGGAAAAGTCGCAGGCGTGGACGCCCGTCAGTTTATAGTTGATGTAATCCTTGGGGAGCATGATTTTTGCGATGCGCGCGAAGTTTTCCGGCTCGTGTTTTTGCATCCAGAGAAGCTTGGGCGCGGTGAACCCCGTGAAGGCGATGTTGCCGGTGTATGCCGACAGCTTGTCCCTGCCGATCTTGGTATTGAGCCATTCCGTCTCTTCGCCGGTCCGGCCGTCGTTCCAGAGGATGGCGGGGCGGATGACCTGATCGTTCCTGTCCAGGGCCACCAGGCCGTGCATCTGGCCGCCTGCGCCGATGCCCTTGACCTCCGTTGCGTCGAAGCCGGTCAACAGCTCCGGCACGCCGGTGAGAACGGCCTGCCACCAATCCTCGGGACGCTGCTCGCTCCAGCCGGGCTGGGGAAAGGACAGGGGATATTCCTTGGTGACGGCGTTGAGGATCTCGCCGCGTTCGTCCACCAGCAGCAGCTTCATAGCGCTGGTGCCGAGATCAATTCCGATAAAAGTCCTTCGATTCATAAGCACGCTCCGTTCGTTTCGATTATCTTTTTGTATTCCCATGCGGAATCCTTAAGGATCCGCTTCTGCGTGGCGTAGTCCACATAGATGAGTCCGAAGCGGGGATCAAAGCCCTCCGCCCACTCGAAGTTGTCCATGACCGACCAGTGCAGATAGCCGAGGACGGGGACGCCCTCGTCGATCACCCGCTTGAGCTCTTTGAGGTAGCGATAGAGGAAGTCCGTGCGCTTGGGATCATGCACCTTGCCGTCCAGGCTGATCATGTCGTGAGCGGCAAGACCGTTTTCTGTGATCATGATCGGCAGATGATAGCGCTCGTAGATAAAGCGCACATTCCAATACATCACACGTTCGTCGATGACCCAGCCGAGCGCATTGCGGGGGATGCCCGCCGGTGCTTGCTCCACATCGCCCCAGTCGCCGTAATTGAAGGAGGTATAGATATTCAAACCGATAAAATCCAGGGGCTCATGGATCGCTGTCATATCCTTTTCCCGGCTTGAAAAGATGCCGTACGCTCTCACCGGCTTGCCCAGCAGCATGGGATCCATCCACCAGCGGTTCGCCATCAGCCCGTTGCCGATTTCCACGCTCTTTTTCCGCGCGGCATCGATCGCCGCAGGCGTTTCCTCCTCGGGGACCCAAGCCCCGCTGGAAAACGTGATGCCTACCTTCGGCGGCAATTTGGCGTACTTTCGGATCGTTCGCACCGCCGCGCCGTGGCATAGCATGCAGTTGCGGGAAAGCTTTGAAAGGGCAAGGTACTTGCGTTTGAAGGGCGCGTGGACGCCCTGCAGATAACCGTTCATAATGAAGCAGCCCGGCTCGTTCATGGTCATCCACCACCTGACACGATCGGACAGCGCCTCCGTGACGACCCGTGTATACGCTTCGAACAGGGGCACGATGCGCTCGCTGAGCCATCCGCCCTTTTGATACACCCACAGGGGCAGATCCCAGTGAAAGATCGTCACCATGGGCTCGATGCCGTTTTTCAAAAGCTCGTCCACCAGATCGGAGTAGAACCGGAGCCCTTTTTCGCTGACCTTTCCCTCCTCCGGCATCACCCGTGGCCAGCTGATCGAAAAGCGATAGCTTTTGAGGCCCATCGCCTTCATCAGCGCCACGTCCTCGCGGAAGCGGTGATAGTGATCGCAGGCAATATGGCAGGTCTCGCCGTGTTTGATCCGATTGGGCTTGGCCATATCCCAGATGGACGGCGTTCTGCCGTCCTCGTTCCAGGCGCCTTCCACCTGCGCCGAAGCGCTTGCCGCGCCCCATATAAAGCCGTTCGGAAACGCTGTGCCGTTCATGCCTGTTTCTCCTGTTTCAGATATGCCGCAATGATCTCTGCCATGCATTTTGCGCCGTCCCCGTTGGGATGCACGCCGTCCCAAAGAAGCTCTCGTTTTCCGTCAAACGCTGCAAACACGTCGATGCACGGCGCATTTTCCTTCTGCGCAAGCGCGATCAGGGCGGGACGGATCTCCTGCTCGATCACCCTTGCGTCGATCGTGAAGGGCACAGGATCGCCCCAGGCGGGCGGAGGCGTCAACAGGATCACCTTCGGGCGGGAATCGAGCGCCCGAAACGACGAAATAAGCCGCTGCAGATCCTTCGTGTACGCCGCCGCGCCCCGATAGTTCGCGGGCTTGCTGTCGTTGGTGCCGAGCATGAGCAAAACGATATCGGGCTTGAACGCGAGGCTTTGCCGATACGCCATCGTTTGCACGTACGGACAATCCCCCGCAGCTGAAGCCGTGGCGCCGCAGACGCCGAAATTGCGCACGCAGTACCCCTCCCCCAGCATTTTGCCAAGCTGCACCGGATACTGGTTTTTCGTCCAGTTTCGCACGCCGTACCCGTAGGTGATGCTGTCGCCCGTGCAGGCGACGCGGATCTGCCCGGGCTTCGGCCCCTTCGGCAAACGAAAAAACGCAAGGGAGCCGTGTTCCATGGTGATCCACCCACCCGCTATGATCGATATCAGGATGCCCGCAACGATGAGCCAAGCCAAGGTTCATGCCTCCAGTGTAAAGGATAGAATGTCCGCTTTCCCGGAAACGACAGTGATGCAAAGTTCCTCCCGTTCGCCGCCCGAAACCTGCGCGGTTCCGTTCCCATCCAGCAGTGTGCCGTTCACGGCAATCGCCCCATCTCCCCGATACGCCACGGCGATCCGCTTCGTTTCGCGAAGATCGAAGTATTTATAGACCGCTTCCGTGCCCGCCGTGCAATCCTTCAGCAGCACCGTGCCGTCCTCCTGTGCGATCCGCGGCAGGGTTTGCTGCCTTCCGACGCCGGGACGGATGCGCTTTTTCGTGATCAGGTGGCAGCACAGGGCGGCGGGGTAGGTCCCGACGCCGGGCAGCGGCTTTGCGTCCATGCCCTGGGTGGTGATCCCGACCTGTTCGATCGTACCGTCCGGGGCGATTCTGATCGGCTCAGCGCAAGCCTGCCGAGAAAAGTCCGTGTTGTTCGTGCAGCGGTGATAGAACACATAGAATCTGCCGTCGATCCGCTCGATGCTGCCGTGGATCGTACCCGCGTTGTTCTTCGGCCGCACGTTGCCCCCATACCCGAGATCGCTGTTGGAGACGATCACGCCGCGAAAGATGAAATCCCGGTCGGGATGCCTTGACGTCGCATAGGCGAGCTCGTTGTTCCGTCCGGAGGAATAGATGAGATAATAGAGCCCGTCGAACTTGCGTATGCTGGCCGCCTCATAGAACGGGTGCTCATAGAGCGCGCTGTGCTTCTTCGCCGTCGTGCGGCTGTCCAGCACCGCCTTCGGTTCGCCGCGGACCGTTTTCATGTCCGGCTCCAGCTCGACACAGGCGCAGGAGAGGATGCTGGGTTTCGTCGCCCTGATCTCCCCCATGGAACGGCTGCACAGTCTGGACAGCACGAAGCGGTACAGCGGCTGCAATACGGGGTTGCGAAAATCCCGCCCGAGCCCCCAGCCGTAGTAAAGGAAGATCCGACCGCCGTCGTTCAGCACGGCGGGATCGTTGGTCAGATACCGGAGGACCGGCGTACCATCAGAATACCGTATATCGCCGTAATAGTCAAATGGTCCTTCGGGGCGGTCGGCGACCGCTACGCTCATAGGGCCGAAGGGCTTGGTATTGGGCCCCGCCGCGAAATAGTAAAGGTAATACCGGCCGTCGGGTCCCTGTGTGCAGTCCGGCGCATAGAAATCCACCTCTTTCCCGGGCTTTGAGCGCGGGTCCTGTGCCTTGCGATAGGTCACACCATGACACGTCCAGCGGGAAAGATCCCGGACCGGCGCGGACCAGACGGTGTAGTCCCGGGTGCAAAAGCGCTTGCCGCTTGGTTCGTCGTGGCTGCCATAGAGATAGACGCGGTCCCCAAAGACGTGGGGCTCCCCGTCGGGGACGTATTCGGTTAAAGGCAGGAACGGATTCATGGCTTTGCCTCGCCCGGCGCATACGCCGTCAGCAAAAGGACGTCGTTCGTACCCAGCGTCACGGAAAGCCTCGTTCTGCCCTCTTCGACGGTGAACGGATACGGTTCCTCACGCAGCCGCGTCTGTTCGGCGATCGAGTGCGCCTGCCGACGCGACAGATTGTCCGGCGCGCCCAGTTCCTTCCAAACCCGCTTCGGATTGCAGTGATCGTCGTCGATCCGCTGCACCGTTACGCGGGCTGCCAGAAAATCCAGGGTGACGGACACCGAATGGCTTTCGTTCGCGCGGTAATCCCCGCTCTGCGGCGTCAGAAGCAGCTGCACGTTTGTTCCGTCGGTGAACGCGCCCATGTCCACTGCGCCGGTATCCGGCAGGGGCAGGCGGTTCGGATAGAGCTGGGAAAGCATCTTGAATCCCCAGAAGTTGGGCTTTGGAATGCCGTCGTTGGAAACGATGCCGAAGGAGCCCACGAAGGGCTTCGGCAGCATGAACTGTTCCTCGAACAGATCGGAGCAGCACCAGAACATATACGCGTCCGCGCTGCCGTCAAGATCGAGACAGGATTTCACCGCAAACGCCGCCGAATACTTTTCGTCGTGGACCGGCGAGCCGAACACCGCCATGGAATTCCACTCGGTAATAAACAGCGGCTTATCCTTACACTGCGCCTTGGCCGCTTTGTCCATGCTGGCCAGCGTTCCCTTGTCCCAGCGCCTGGCGTCTTCCGGCAGGAAGAACATATCCGTCATGGCGTCGCTGAGGTCCGTGTGGTTCTTTACGGCGCTCATTGCCGATGAGAACATATGCTTTACGTTTGCAAGATTGATGAAATTGCCGAAGGCGTCGCCGGGGTAATGGTGGGTTGAGACAAAATCACACGGAACCTTGTTTGTTTCGCAGAACGCCAGAAACTCCGGGATCCACTTGCAGGCGCTGGTGGAGGGGCCGCCGACGCGGAGCTTCGCGTCCACGCTCTTGATGGCCCTCGCCGTTGCTTCGTAGAGCTTAAAATAGTCCTTCTGCGTTCCGGCGAAGAAGCAGCCAAGATCCGGCTCGTTCCAGACCTCGAAATACCAGCTTTCCACCTCCTCAGTGCCGTAACGGTCAAGGAGAAAACGGATAAAGCGGCGGATATAGTCGCTCCAGTCGTCAAGGGACTTCGGCATGGTGATGTTGGGGTCATAGGCAAGCCCCAGCTTTTTACCGCTCGCAAGAGCTGAGGGCATGAAGGAGAGCTCCACGAAGGGCTTCACGCCGCAGTCCAGCAAATTGTCATAAATGTCGCCCACCTGCCGGAAGTTGATCTCGGAAATCTTGTTTTTCCCGGGCACAGAGGAAAACATGCGGCAGTCGCCCATCCGCTGATAGGTCAGCATATCGTCGTCGAACACACCGTGGCAGCGGAGATATCGGATTCCCAACTCGTCGTGAGCCAGCTTGATATGCCGCAGCATATCCGCCCGGTGGAGCAGATAGGCATGGCAGTTACCAAGCCCCATTTGCCAGGAAAAGTCGGTAGGCGTGGTCTGTAACTTTCTCGATAGGTCAACTTTCATTTCTGCACCTCAATTTCTGCCTCGCCGGAACATGCTCCGCTCTCGGCTCTTATGATAACATTTTTCTGCGCTCCCGCACGAACAACCGCCAGCGCCCTTCCGCGATAGGTGCGGTGATGAGGCTGATCGAAAACTTCGTCTGTCTTGCAAAGGGCGCTGCCGAAGCCGAGAAGCTCACCGCCTGTGACGGACAAAGCAACCATTTTCTCCAGATAAGGCTTCAAAACGCCGTCCTTGTCCGTAAATTCAACGGGAACATAGACGCTCTCGCCGGGCTTTGCCACGGCCTTCTCCGGCTTGACGGACAGGATCGTCTCCTCTGCGCCCGTGTGAAGCTCGCTCATCGAAATAGGACTCCCCCGCCCGTCCAGCGCCTCGGCCCGCAGCGTCCCCGGCGCGTAGGGTACGCGAAACACGGCCTTATACGCCTTGACCGGCCGAACGCCCACCGTCTTTCCATTCAGCGACAGCCGCACCGACGCAGCGTCGGCGTAGACCTCGACGGTGGCCTTCGTTCCCTCAAAACCGTGCCAGGTCCAGCTGTCCAACGCGTTCGTGAACTGCCACGCCCCTTTTACAGGCGTTTCCCGCCCGTGATTCAGCGGACGAACGCCGATATAGGGCTCCTTGCGGAATCCCCAGACCGTCTGCAGAAACGCCATCTGGGCCAGGGGCAGGCCCGTGATATCGATCATGCCCTGGCCGGACAGGAGCGGCAGCCCCGGATAGGACGGATAGTACCAGCCCATGCAGGTCTCGCCGATATAGTCCCACGCCGCCCAAACGAAGTCGCCCAAAAGCTGCGGATACTGCTGCACCCGCGCCCAGTTGTAGGGCAGATCGACGCACATGGTTTCGGTGCCGAGCATCAGCCGATCCGGATAATTTCGCGCGTCCGCGTCGTAGCGCGAGGACGCGTAGTTCAGTCCGACGATATCCAGCGTTTCATTTGTTTTCTCCGTAGCTTCTTTACAGCGCTTGCATCAATTCAAAATGGTTGAGTCCATCGCTGCTCCGGTCAATTGTACAGTTCATGCCGCCTTTCATGGCACCATACAGCACATCCATTACGGCCAGCATCAAGGGTGGGAAGCCAGGATCGGCGACAGGGCTGTCCCCGCAAACCCTGAATAGAAAATAATTCTGTTTTCCGTTGCCAAGCTCCGGAATATCTTTGATCCACTCGCTGACATGCGCCCATCCGCTGCGCTCAAAGACCTTCTGCGCATCCAGCGGCACTGTTGCCTGGGGCTTCCCCTCTTCATTGGCAACGGAGAAGATCAGCACTTCGCTGTCGGGGTTTCCGCTGGCCAGAATGTCCGTGATCTCTTTCAAAGTGTTCGGATTTTGGGCGTTGATTTGCCGCGTCATTTCTGTACTTGCGTCTCTGCACTGGGCCAGCCAATCCGCTAGCTTTTCATGAATTTTGGCGCGAATCTCTGAATCCTGTTTTATGTCCAGCCCAATCTCTTCCCAAAGAACGGGATTATTCATCCGGCCTTCCACTAAATCAATAAGGCTATAGATCTTTTTCTGCATTTCCATTTTTTCTTTGAGATAGGATCTTTGTATTTCCTGAATTTGCTCCAGCTTCCGCTTCTGTTCCTTGATCTTCTGGTCAAACGCTGACATGAGCAGATCGTCATCCCCGGGAAGAAGCGTTTTGATTTCTTCGATGGAGAAATCTGCCTGCTGCAGTTTTTTGATTTTCACAAAAAGAAGCGCCTGTTCTTCTTCATAGTACCTGTAGCCTGTCCATTTGTCGACCTTTACCGGGTTCAGAAGGTCGATACGGTCATAATACCGCAGCGTCTGGGTACTGCATCCGCAAATCTTTGCAAATCCCTGGATCGTGATCATATCTCATCCTCCTCGATGCTACGGTATCATTACACTTAAGTGTAAGGTCAAGCGGTTTTTCAAGCTTTCTTCTCTTTTTGGGGGATGATCATTCCAGATTTTTTGCTATAACACTAACTTGATAGTTAAGTTGCTTCTGTCAAATCCCGAACGACCATGTTTCATGGCACAATCAATGTACCACAAAACATGAGAAACAGCAAAAACGCGGTTTTTCGAGCTGCTCCCATTTTGCTCCCAAATCAGCAAACGAGTATAAGTCAAGATAGAAAAAAGCCCAAAAACACTAAGGTTTTTGGGGCTTGTTTTGGAGGCGCCACCCGGAATCGAACCGGGGGTGAGGGTTTTGCAGACCCGTGCCTTACCGCTTGGCTATGGCGCCGATGGAGCGGGAAACGGGGCTCGAACCCGCCACCTCAGCCTTGGCAAGGCTGCGCTCTACCAAATGAGCTATTCCCGCAATAAAAATGGTGCCTCAGAGTGGACTTGAACCACCGACACAGGGATTTTCAGTCCCTTGCTCTACCAACTGAGCTACCGAGGCACATTGGCGACCCGGAGGGGGCTCGAACCCCTGACCTCCAGCGTGACAGGCTGGCGTACTAACCAACTGTACTACCGGGCCGAATATCTGGTGGGAACAACAGGGCTCGAACCTGTGACCCCTTGCTTGTAAGGCAAGTGCTCTCCCAGCTGAGCTATGCTCCCCCACGCGATTTTTCGATGCGGGAGTTATTATATATGAGTTGTCGGCTTCTGTCAACTGCTTTCCCCAAAAAAGTTTTTCGGGACCCGGGCTGTTTTTTCAGTCGGCTGCAGGAAGCCCCGGACGGCGACGCCCCGGCGGATCGTCCAGAAAAGGCTCCACAGCTCCCGGGGGGAGAGGCTGGACGCGAACCCCTCCCCCACCGCCCGTTTCAGCGCCGGAAACTTCAGCAGCGACACCCGTTCGATGCAGGCCGCCGCCCCCACCGCCAGGGAGAGGGCGTCCTGAACGGAGGATGCGTCAGGATCGAAGTCCCCCAGCGGCCCGGTGATCTCCAGCACCGCGGGCAGACAGGCAAGGTCCAGCGCCATCCAGGCCCCCCAGCGCCGGCCCGTGGCCGCTTCCGCCAAAGACGCCGCCTGAACGCCCTGGGCCTTCAGATCGCTTCCCGAAAGCGGCGTCCCGTCCGGGGGCAGGGACGTGATCGTCAGCCCTCCATCCGTCAGCCGCAGCAACAGCAAAGCGGCCGCCCTTCCCTCTCGAAGGCCGACCGCCAAAATGTCTTGGGCGTCGCCGCCGCTGTTTTCCGCCAGGGGCCCCGATCCATCCCCGGGCGGTTCCGTCTGCATCGCTGCCCTGCTCTGCGGCACGAAGGCCCCGGCCATATCTGCCGTGGGCCGGGGCGTGTCCCACCAGGGCACCAGGGGCAGGCGGAAGTCCGTGGGCGACGGAGCCGGGGTGGGCGGCGGCGTGGGCAAGGGGGTCGCCGTCGCCTGGGGCGAGGCGGTGGGTTCCGGGAGCGCTTCCTCTTCCCGGGCGTCGAGGATCAAAACGGCCCCCACCGTCAGCAGCAGAATGAGCCCGCTGACGGCAGCGATCAGGATGATTTGCTTTCGTGTCAGTTCCATAGAAAAAAGGACCTCCGCGCCGTGCTTTTTGCCTATTCTGCCACGGCCGGCGGGGTCCTATACTTCAAGTCTGTTTTTTATACGTACAGTCTGCTTCGGTCCAATGTGACCAGCGCTTCCAGCAGTCCCAGGGCGGAGGCCCGGGTCTCCTCCTTCTCGATCCGGCGGATACAGGCGCTGGCGTTGGGATATTGACAGACCAGGGCGATCCAGGCGTAGTCCGCCAAAGCGTCACGCTCCGCCTCGCTGGCGCGATAGACCGTCAGCATACGGCCGGCGTTTTCCCGATAGCCTGCGAGGGCCTTTTCCAGCTCAGCCTGCGGATCGAAAGGCTTGTCGGAGAGTACATCCAAGTCCAAAATGGCGTTGTTGGCGATGAGGTTCACGCACACGTCCGTGCCGGACAGGTTGAAGTCGATGAGCCCCTTGAGATGCTTTTTTTCGTCCAGCAGCACGTTGGTGAAGCCCTCGTCCGCCTGGGTCACGCACCGGGGCAGCTCCTGATACACCGACAGGAGCCGGGCCCGAACCGTTTCGTTCCACGTTTCCAATCGGTGCGCCAAGTCCTCCGCCCCCGCCTTGCCCAGGGCGGCGGTCAGGTTGTTCAAATTCCACTGCTTTTCGTCGAAGCCCTCCGGCACGTCGTAGGGGCTGAGGTCGAAGAGGCTGTACATGCCCATGGTGGGGATCAGATCCACGCCCTTGTATCGCTCCATAAACCCGGCCAGGGACAGGACCACCTCCGTCCGCAGGGCGTCCTGCTCCGCCTGCGTCAGCTCCGCTTCCTCAGCCACGGGCAGATCCACGAACTCGGAAAGATAGACCGTCAGCTCTCCCCACGGGTGGAAAAACCGGCCGTCCAACCCCTTCAAAAAGGCGGGGCACCGGAGGCCGAAGTCAGCGTAGCGGCCGATAAGCCGGTTGAGATCGTCCAGCCGTTCCTCCGTCATCTCCGGGGCGTTCGTGAGCCGCAGCACGTATTGCTTGTCTATGATATAGTTCCAGCGGATGTCGTCCGCCCCGTGGGAGGTATCCAGGAGCCCCACGGCGACGGCATCGCTGACGCCGTACAGGGCCAGCAGGGAGCATAGCCCCTCCTCGGTGGGGTGAAGGAGGTCCCGGGACCATTCCTTCGTTTCGTTCAGCTCTTCGATCCGCTCGATCATCGATCAGCTCATCCGCTCCAATATGGCGTCCAGCAGGGCGTCGGCCGCCGCATCCTTGCTCATAAGGGGCAGCTCCGCCATGCCGTCGGGGGTGATGAGGGTCAGGATGTTGGTATCCACGCCGAAGCCGGCCCCCGCCACCTTCACGTTGTTGGCGGCGATCATGTCCAGATGCTTCTTCTCCAGCTTTTTCCGGCTGTTGGCCACCATGTTCTCCGTCTCCATGGAGAAGCCGCAGAGGAACTGGCCGGGGCGCTTGGTTTCGCCCAGTGCCGCCAGGATGTCCTTGGTGCGCGCCAGGGGGATGGCCATGTCGCCGGTCTTCTTCTTGATCTTGTTGTCCGCCACGGTGGCAGGCCGATAGTCCGCCACGGCGGCGGCCTTGATGATGATGTCCATATCCTTGGAGCGGCTCGTCACCGCCTCAAACATATCCTCCGCGGAAACGATATCCACCGTCTCCACGTAGGCGGGCTTTTTCAGGGCGGTGGGCCCGGAAACGAGGACCACCTGGGCGCCCCGGCGGGCGGCAGCCTTGGCGATGGAATAGCCCATGCGGCCGGAGGAGTGGTTGGTGAGATAGCGCACCGGGTCCAGCGCCTCCTGGGTGGGCCCGGCGGTGACCAGCACCCGTTTGCCCGCCATATCCTTCTCGTGGGCGAGGGCGTGGAGGCACACCTCCAGCAGATCCTCTGGCTCCGGCAGGCGGCCCTTGCCCACGGCGCCGCAGGCCAGATGCCCGCTGGCAGGGTCCACGATCTCCCAGCCGTATTTGCGGAGGATGTTCAAATTGTCCTGGGTCACCGGGTTCTCATACATATTGGTGTTCATGGCGGGGGCCACGGCCTTGGGGCAGGTGCACGCGAGGACCGTGGTAGTCAGCATATCGTCGGCCAGGCCGTGGGCCAGCTTGGCGATCACGTTGGCGGTGGCGGGGGCGATGAGCACGAAATCCGCCCGGTCCGCCAGGGCGATATGCCCTACGTCATACCGGAAGTTCCGATCGAAGGTGTCCACCAGGGCCCTGTTCCCCGTCAGCTGTTCAAAGGTCAATGGCGTGACGAACTTCGTGGCGTTCTCCGTCATGACCACCTGCACGTCGGCATGCTGTTTCTTCAGCATGGACGCCAGCGCCGCCGCCTTGAAGCAGGCGATGCCGCCGGTCACGCCCAGCAGAACGGTCTTTCCCTGTAACATAGCTTGTCCTCCTTTGCCTATGCGCCCATGATACATAAAATATACCATAGCCGCGGAACAAATGCAACGCGGCGGACCCGAAAAAAGTATTGCATCCCCCCTCCCTGTACGCTATAATCACCTTGGCAAGGGGAAAGCCCGTCTGCTATACCCGCCGGGACAGCAGGACGAAGGGGCGATACCCGCGCCGCATTCTACGCAGTGTATCTTCCCCAAAGAAGAACACGAGCAAGGAGGTAAATGAATATGGAAAAGAAGAAGTTCAGCACCCGGTATCTGGCGGAAGTAGCCCTGTTCGTAGGCGTCATCCTGGTCATGAAGATCACAGGCCTGTCCAGCATCCCCGTGGGGCCCCTGGTCATGACCTTCACCATGATCCCCATCGCCATCGGCTCCATGCTGTTGGGTCCTCTGGCGGGCACCATCCTGGGCGCATTCTTCGGCCTCACCAGCCTGTATGACGCCGTCACCGGTAAATCCGCGATGACGCATTTTTTCTTTCAGGAAAGCCCCATTTTGACCGTATTGCTGTGCGTCGGCACCCGGGCCCTGGTGGGCACGGCCACGGGGTGGCTGTTCCGTTTGTTCAGCCGGGTCGATAAAAAACACACCTGGAGCTACTTTGCCGGCGGCCTCCTGGCCCCCGTCCTCAACACCCTGTTCTTCATGGGCTTCATCGTGCTGGTGTTCTACCGGTCCGAATTCGTCCAGACCCTGGTAAGCAAAGTGGGGGCAAGCGGCCCCATCATGTTCATCGTGCTGGTGGTGGGCGTCCAGGGCCTGGTGGAGGCGGCTACCGGTCTTGTCATCGGCGGCGCTATCGCCAAGGGCGTGGCCCATGCCCTGAAGCGGGACCGCGACCCCCTCGCGGCCCAGCAGGCCGTGTACCGGAGCATGAAGGACGAGGCGGAAGCCCCTGTCGCAGAGGCGCCCATTGACGACACATTGAAGCTGATCGAGGAGGACAAAAAATGATCCTGGCCATCGACGTAGGCAACACCAACATTGTGCTGGGCGGCATCATGGATAACCAGCAGGTCTTCTCCGCCCGTCTCGCCAGCGACCGGAACAAGACGGCCGACCAGTACGCCCTGGATATCCAAGGCATCCTCACCATGCACAAGGTGCGGGTGGAGGCCATCGAGGGCGGCATCCTCTCCTCCGTGGTGCCCTATCTGCAGACCGTGATCCCCAACGCCGTGAAGCTGCTGACCGGCGTGGACCTTTTGGTGGTGGGCCCGGGCATCAAGACGGGGCTCTCCATCCGCATGGACAACCCTGCCAGCGTGGGCAGCGATCTGATCGTGGCGGCGGTGGCGGCCAGAGCCAAGTATAAGGCGCCCATCGCCATCGTGGACATGGGCACCGCCACCACCCTGTCCGTGGTGGCCAAGAACGGCAACTACATCGGCGGCATGATCATCCCGGGTCTTTGGACCAGTATGAACGCCCTCAGCGCCCACGCGGCCCAGCTGCCCTATATCGACCTCAACGGCCCGGCCAAGCTCCTGGGGACCAACACCGTGGACTGCATGCGCTCCGGCGCCCTCATCGGCACGGCAGCCATGCTGGACGGCCTCATCGACCGGCTGGAGGAGGAGCTGGGCGAAAGCGTCAGCCCCGTGCTCACCGGCGGCGTCAGCCCCCTCATCGTCCCCTACTGCCGCCACAGCTTCCATCTGGAGCCGGATATCCTCATCGACGGTCTTCGGATCCTGTACGGCAAGAACAAGCCGAACGCGTGATCATCAGGTCCGCCTAAAAATTTGCGCGGATTTGAAAAAAAGACTTGCATTCCTGTGCGGTCTTTGTTATAATGCGCGTTGCAGCGCTGGTGTAGCTCAGTTGGTAGAGCGCGTCATTGGTAATGACGAGGTTCATGGGTCCGACTCCCATCACCAGCTCCAAAAGAAAAACCACTCCTTGCGAGTGGTTTTTTCTTTTGGTTTTATTGGCAGGGAGTCGGAGGGCGGACAGAGAAAGCCCCGATGGGGCTTTCTCCCGCCCCCGGGGAGCGCAAGCAAGAGGCTGCGCAGCCCGCAGGACAAGCAGCCCGAAGATTGCGCGCAGACTCCCATCACTGGCACCATAAAACCACAGGAGCCGCGGCCATCGCCGCGGCTCCCTTTGCTTCGTATCTGCTTACTTCACCTTCAGCAGCACCGCGGTTTTACCCTCCACGATGAGGGAGCCGGTGAATTCGCCCTCGGCGCCCCAGAGGGCTTCAAAGGCGCCCTCGGGCAGGGTGACGGTCATGGGTTCCTCGTTGGGATTGGCCACCAGGTAGCCGACGAGCTTGCCGTTCTCGGTGAATCCGGCGGCGATGGCGCTGCCCTCCAGGACCTCGCCCGTCACGGCGCTGTTGTAGAGCCAGGGGTTCGCCTTCCTGAGGGCGATGAGATCCCGGTAATAGACCATCATGGCGTAGGCGTCGCTGTCCGGGGTCAGGGCGTCCCAGTCGATGTTGTTCACGGCGTCGGAGGAGTTGTAGCTGTTATGGTCGCCGCCCTTGGTGCGGAGCATCTCCTCCCCCGCCAGGAAGAAGGGCGTGCCCTTGCTCATGAGGACGATGGAAGCGCCCAGCCGATTCGCGGCCAGCTTCTGCTCCTGGGTCAGCTTAGGCTCCACGTTGGAAAGGATGTCCCACAGCGTCCGGTTGTCGTGGCAGGACATGTAGTTGATCATAAGGGCGTCGTCCACCTTCCAGGAAGCGCCTGCGGCATGGTCGCCGCCGGTGAGGCCGAAGAGGACCTGGTTGGCAGTGGCTTTGGTAGCGTTGGTGCTGATCCAGCCCTTAGCCTTGTTATCGAAGACGCTGCCCTTCAGACCGTCCCGGATGGCGTCGTTGAACACGGCCACGCCGCCGATGGCCCCCTGGGAGGCCTTGACCTGGCGGATGTTGGCCTGGGTGGCCTGGGTGTTGGGCTTCATGGTGGTGGTGCCGCCGGTCCAGCCCTCGCCGTACAGGATAGCCTGGGGGTTGATCTTATGAACCGCCTTCTCGATGGCCTGCATGGTGTCCACGTCGTGGAGGCCCATGAGGTCGAAGCGGAAGCCGTCGATGTGATACTCCGTCTGCCAGTAGGTGACGGAATCCACCATGTACTTGCGGAACATCTTGCGCTCGGAGGCGGTCTCGTTGCCACAGCCGGAGCCGTTGGAGGCGTCGCCGGTATTGGTGAAGCGGTAGTAGTAGTAAGGCACGATCCGATTCAGGCAGGAATCCAGGGAATAGGTGTGGTTGTACACCACGTCCATGACCACGGCGAAGCCGTTCTCATGGAGGGATTGGACCATCTGCTTGAACTCGTTCACCCGCACCTCGCCGTGGTAGGGGTCGGTGGAGTAGCTGCCCTCGGGGGCGTTGTAGTTTTTCGGATCATAGCCCCAGTTGAACTGGGTACAGGTGGTCTCGTCCACGGTGGCGTAGTCGTAGACCGGCTGCAGATGCACGTGGGTCACGCCCAGCTCCTTCAGGTAGTCGATGCCCACGGGCTGTCCCGAAGCGTTGACGAGGCCGGTCTCCGTGAACGCCAGATACTTGCCGGGATATTGAGAGGCGGCGATCCGGTTGGAGAAGTCGCGGACGTGGACCTCCCAAATGACAGCGTCCCGATAGGAGGTGAGGCCCAAATCGAAAGCTTCCTCCCGGAACCCCTCGGGGTCCGTCAAGCTAAGGTCGACGACCATGCCCCGATCGCCGTTGACGCCCACCGCCTTCGCATAGGGGTCCACGGCCTCCTGGGTGCCCACCGCCGTGGTGACGGTGTAGGTGTAGTAGGTGCCGTGGCCGCAGGCATAGTCCGCCGTCCATACGCCCTGCATGGCCCTGGTCATCTCCACGGCATCGAAAGCCTGGCCGCCGTCACCCGCCTCGAACAGATTCAGCACCACCTTGCTGGCCGTGGGGGCCCAGACCTTGAAGGTGGTGGCATCGCCATGGACGGTCGCGCCCAGATCGTCGCCACTGTAGGTGTACATGGCTTCGAAGGCCGCGCTGTCGAAGATGGCCGTGGGCACCGCCACCTTCTCCCCGTAGCCCTGGATGGACACCACGCATTCCGCCGTGATGTCGATCTTCTCCTTGGTGGTGATGACGCCGGTGACCACGTTGTTGTCCAGGGAGGACAGCTTCTCCACGGCCACAGGCTGGCCGTTCACCTTGACCTGGACCTGATCCAGGGATGTGAGCCGGGCTGCCGGCTCGATGGTGTACTTGATCTGGTTCTCCGCCACGATCCCCGCAAACTTCAGATTCATCTTTTGCTGCAGATTCATGCCGCCGTCCTCGCTGTAGTAGATGGTCTCCTCGCCGGATTTAAGGAAGATGGACACGTCGCCGCCGGTCATCTTCACGAACCGGTCCCCGTCGAAGTCCTTGGTGGCCGTGCCCCAGCTGGAGCTGCCCACGTCGGAGCAGCCGGTGCGCACGATGAAGCCCACCTCCTCCACGTCCTCAGGCACGTTGACGACCACCTTGGCCCCGTAGGCGCAGGGGTGCATGGGATAGCTCTTGCCGTCCTTGCCCTTGAACCAGATCCACATGTCGCTGGTGTCGATGTCGATCTTGTCCTTCGTCCAGTAGATGGACAGCTGGCTGCAGCCGGCTTCCCGAGGGAGCTGGTACTCCTCCGCCGCGGGCGCCTCCGTGGGCTCCGCCTTGGGGACCGTCGTCTCGGCAGGCTTCTCCGTCGGAGCCTCTGTGGGCGCGGCCGTGGCCGTCGGCGCCGGACTGCCGCAGGCCGTCAACAGCAGCAGCGCCGCCAGCAACAGGGCAAATATCTGCTTCTTCATGGTGTCTCTCCTTGTCCCGGAATAACCCGATTATATATATTTATTGTAGCACCATACCCCTGGAAAAGCAACGGCCTCAACCATTGTCTTCCTCATCGTCCTGGTCGTCCGTCAGGATCCTTGCCTGGGCGGCCGCTTGCTCCGCCTGCTGCTGGCTCTCCATCTCCTGCATATAGAGGAAGTAGCCCAGCTCCTCCATGCTCAGCTTGTCCATGGCGGTCCCTCCTCGCGTGATGCCTGTATTGTATCACAAAGCAGGCGAAAGATGAAGGATTATCGGGGGATATTCTTGAAAAAAGACGGCCGCTGTGGTATGATGACCGTGCTGCTGGACCACGTCCGGCGTTCAAAGCGATAAAGCAAGAGAGGATAGAGAGATGAGAAAAGCGTTGGCATTGTTCTTGGCCGTGATCTTAGCGGCCGCCCTGTTCGGCTGCGGCAAGTCTGAGCCCCAGAGCGACGGACCCGCGGCGGATGCGAAGCAGGATGAGGGTCAGAAGAACGAAGCGGCGGCCACCATGGCGCCCGAGAAGCAGGAGGAGAAGGCCCCCGAGATCGTGTATCAGGAGGTCGGTCCCGACAGACCCATCGAAGACGGCGCCCTGGTCCTCTCCTTCACCGATGTGAAGGTGGCCAAGAACGTCTTCACCACCTACGGCAAGGAGGAGGGTGACAACACAGTCAACGTCTTCCGGCCCGTGCAGGCCGGGGTCGGCAACAAGCTGATCATCCTGGCGGGCACCGTCAAGAACGCTGGGGACCAGGAGCTGTTCCTCCGGGGCAACGTCTTCGTCAGCGTCGTCGTCGACGGCGGCGATCCGTACAGCGGACGGCTCACGGTCCTCAAGAAGGCCGCCCACTCCGCGTCCACCGTGTTCAGCATAGAACCCCTGAACGAGGCGGAGATGTATATCACCGCGGAGGTCCCCGAGGCCGTCGCCGATGGGCTCGGGATCTGCGATTTCATCATCGGCTTCCACAAGGACGGACTGGACGTGAACCGAGCGGGGACCAACGCCAAGGATGCGGAATTCAAGTATAAGCTGTCCGCGTCCACTGCTGGCGATGCGGCCATACCCGTCGCCCGGGACACCTTCGCACCGGAGGTCTACCAGCTGGGCACGACCCTTTCCTCGGACACCGTGGAGCTGACCTTCACCGAGATCGTGAAGAAGACCAAGATGAGCGACGAGTACAAAGGCAAGTCCTATTCCTTCGCGGGGGACGCCGCCGAAGGCAGCCACAACCTGTGCCTGGTGGGCACGGTGATGCAGAAGGCCAGCTATCCCCTGAAATGGGTCCGGTTCAAAGGCGACGTGACCATCGACGGATACACCTACGAGACCACCACCTGGGTGCTGGGCAAGACTAGCAACAAGCTCCAACCCATGATGGAGGCAAAAGTGTACCTGTTCGCAAACGTCCCCGACACCCTTCTGGACAGCTTCCAGGAGTGCACCTTCCGGTTCGCGTACAACGAGGAGTTCACCAACCTGTGGTATGAATATGAGGAGTGCGATCACGCCTACACCCTCACCTTCGGCCCCGGCGACGTGAAGTAATACTACGCCCGTACGGCAAAGGCAGGGAGCGTCCGGCTCCCTGCCTTTTTGTTTCGCATATGAAAGGGACGGGCGGTCTCAATAGCAGGGGTACAGGGTCATGCCCACCAGCACGGTGATCACGCCCATAAGGATGGCCGGGAGCCAGCCCATCTTCAGCAGCGCTTTCTGATCGTAGCCGCCGGCGCCCATCATCATGGGTACCACGGAGGTGGCCATGGGGGTCATGACGGAGCACATGGAGCCGATGTAGCACATCTCCATGAGACCGCGAGGATCGCACTTCATGGACATAGCCGTCAGGATCACCAGGGGGATCAGGATCTTGCTGACCGCCCGGTTATAGAGGAGGGAGGTCATGACGAAGGCCGCCAGGAAGAAGATGGCGCCCAAGACGTAGCTGTTCTGAACGCCGCCCAGGAGGCTCGCCACCGCGTCGCCCACCAGCTCGCCCGCGCCGGTGTTGGCGAAGGCGCTGCCCAGGGTGACAACGCCCACGTAGAGCATGATGATGTCGAGGCACATGCTGTTGATGGCTTCCTTCTCGGTGAGCACGCCGCTGAGCACCAGGAAGGCGGCCCCGCAGGCGGGGATGATCCAGGAGGGCAGACCGAAGGACTGGAAGATCAGGCAGACGATGACGCCGAAGAAGACCACGTAGCCGATGACCTCACGAACCGGGGACAGGGGCTCCTTCTGGGCCTTCTTCCGGGCCTCCACCATGCTGATGGGGACCAGGGGCTGATCGGGAGCGAACTTGGGCGCGAAGAAGATGGCCCAAACGAGGACGAAAGCCGCCACGAAAACCTTGATGTTCATCTGGGTGAACATGGTGAACTGGTAGTCCGTGATGCCGTACTCCATCAGGTAGCCGTTGTCCTCGATGAAGGTGGCGGCGTAGGGGCCGATGGGCATGATGGTGTAGGAGGTGGCCACGGCGACGAGGCCGATGGAATACATCATCTTGGAGGGACTCACCTTCATCTCCTCGCACATGGCGATGACCAGGGGGCACACCAGGGCGAACAGGGCGGTGATGCTGGGGATGAACTGGCCCAGGAGGAAGGTCACCAGCACATATCCCGCCAGGACCTTGGTGAAGGAGCCCTTGGAGACCCGGTATACCAGCTTGGAGAGGTTTTCCACCATCCGGGTCCTGCCGAGGCCCGCCGCGATGACGAACATGGAGATCATGGTGATGACCGTGCTGCTGCCTATATTGCCTAAGGCGGTCTTGGAATCCACGCACCCCGTCACCACCAGCGCCAGCATGCCGATGACGGCCGTCAGGGCCATGGGGAATTTGTGGAGGGAGAAACTGACGATCATGAACAGAAACACGATCAGAGTTACGATCATTCGCGCATCCATTGCGGTATACTTCCTTGCCTAAGATATTGGTCCTATATATAAACGCGGGCCTGCCGATAAGGGTCTTTCTCCGGCAGGCCCGCAAACGGTTCGACTAAGCTCAGTTTTCCTTCTCGAAGATCATTTCCATGCCTTCGACGCCCACCAGGAGCTTGAGTTCCTTGCCGTTGAAGGACAGGAGAAACTCATCGGAATCGGCCTGGTTCAACGCCACCTTGCCGTCTTCCCGGATGGTCCACTCGTACTCCAGGGGGGAGCCGTCGGCCAGGACGATGGCGCTGCCGTCCTCGTTCAGCACCAGGGACATCTCGGTGCCCGCATCGGCGGCGGAGACCTCCATGCCCATGACCCGGGCCTTGTTGAAGGCCCAGGAGCCCACCAGATCCTCCGCGGTGGGGATGATGGAATCGTCCTTCCTCTCGCCGTTGTTCAGCTCCGCCAGCGCGGCTTCGATCTCCGCGGCCGGGGCAAATTCGATGGACTCTCCGTCCATAGTCAGGACGATATGGTCGCCCTCCCGGGTATAGGGGATGCTCTCCTCGTCGACGATGAAGGCTTCCTCTGTCCAGGTGAACGCCATGGCGTCCTCTTCCTCCATCAGCACGACCCGGCCCGTGCCGTCGGACCGCAGTGTCAGGCTGATGGGCATGGCGTCCATGCCCATGAGGGCCATGACGGGGACCAGATCGTAGGTCTGGCCGCCGCTGGTGATGCGATAGCCGTAATAGACCTTCTCCGTCACCGGGGCCACCGGGGGCAGCTCCCGAATCTGATCATATACTTCCTTCTCCACCGGCAGTTGAACGGACGGGGCCGCTTCCTCCGCCGTCCGGACGGTCAGCAGCGCGTCGTCCAGGATCGCCAGGGCTTCCGCGCGGGAATCTTCGTTGGAAGCGCACAGCGCCACGTACAGACGGCCGTTCGCATACCAGAGCACCGCGTCGCCCAGGATCGTCGCTCCGTCCGCCGTCCACTCCGTGGCGGCGCTGCGGCCCGCCGCTTCGCCCACGGCATGATCGGCCCGGACCGTATCCTCGGCGTCATAGGCGACACCCGCGCCCATGAGAACGTCCGTCCAGACCAAATCCGCATAGGCGTCCAGGGTGGCGACGTTGGGCTCCTTCTCCAAGGCTACGCTCAGGAAGGCGTACTGAATCGGGTTCCGCTGCTGCGCGATCAGAAGGCCGGCTTCCGTTTCCGTCACCGTCCAGCGATCCGTCGGCAGGGACAGGCTGATATCGAAGGCGGGGCTGATCACCGTCATCATCGCCGGTTCGGGCACGTCCGCGTCCGGCGCCGCCGGCTCATCCGCGGGCACGTCCACAGGCTCAGGCTCATCCATGACCGGCGCCTCCGTGGCAGCCGCAGGGGCGAAGACGGTCTCCTCGCCCGTACCGGTGTCCACCTTGACCGCGCCGTCCGCAAAGGTCATGCCGCCCAGATAGCTGTCGAAGAGGACGAAGCAGTCGGCGCTGGTCACGCCCTCGAGCTCTCCCCAATAGGGCAGCAGGGTGCCCCAGAAAATATCCGTCCCTGCGCAGGAGCCGGTGCCGTCGGGATCGAGGATCAGCGCGTCCCCGTTCTCCGCCACGTACTCGCCCGCGAAGGCCATTTCGCCCTGGTCGCCCAAAGCGAAGGCTTCCCCATCCCCTTCATAGCGAAGGGCCATCTCGATGCCGTCATAGGTGAAGGTCAGCACACCGTCCGCCAGGGCATAGGGCACCGCCGTCCGTTCAATCTCCAAAGAGGACTCGGTCCAGACGACGCCGTTGGCGTAATACTGATCCGAGATATAGTTCAAGACGCCCACGCCCTCGTCATTGAGATACATGAGCTCCGTCTCCGCTTCGGAAATATACAGCCCCGCCTTCAGGGCTTCATCCTCGGCGACGGTCGGCACGGCAACCAGCAGCAGCAAGGCAGCCAGCAGGATCGACAACGCGCGTTTCATGGTCTTCCTCCCTATTCATAATAATACACTTTGATAATATATTCGTTCACACACAATTGTCAAGAGTCAACCCGGCGAACCGCCTGCCCTCGACGAAAATAGTCCTAAACCGGCCGGATCAGCCTGAGCCGCTCCTCCGGGATCACCCCGAACCGGTCCGCAAAGGCCAAGGCCGCGTCGAGCTGCTCGGGGTCGGCCACGTCCTCGGGGGTATGGGCGTCCGAGCCCAGGATCGCCCGGCAGCCCTCCGCCCTGGCTGCGGCCCAGAAGAGCTCGTTGGGGTAGCACCGCCCGGTCCTGAGGCCCAGCAGGTTGATCTCCAAGGGCACGTCCAGCTCCCTGGCCCGGCGGCAGAGCCTGGTCATCTCCTGCCGATAGATCCTGTCCGGCCCCGCATAGAAAAACAGGTCCGGATGGGCCACGCAGGAGAAGCGCCCCGTCTCCATGCCCGCCACGACCATGTCCACGTATTGCTCCAGGGCCTGCCGGTTCAGCTGCATCCGGGGATTGTAGACGGTCTCCCGGCTGTCGTTGAAGTGCTGGGCAAGGAGCAGATAGTCCACGGGATAGGGCTCGATGAGCCGCAGCATGCTCTCGAACAGGTCCGGATAATACTCCGCTTCGAACCCCAGGCGGACGTCGATATCCGCCTTGTATTCCGCCCGCAGATCCAGGACGCTTTGTACATAGTCCTCCAACAGCCGCAGCGGCACCCGGAACCGGGACTCGTGGCCGTCCGGGAAGGGCATGGGCACGTGGTCCGAGAAGCCCAGCACCTGCAGGCCCCGCCGGATAGCGGTCTCCACATACTGCCTGTCCTCCCCCGCGGCGTGGCCGCAGCGGTACGTGTGGGTGTGATAGTTGGCGATCATTCCTCTTTCTCCCGCATCTCAATCGTTGCTTTCCATTATACCAGCCCGGCCCAAAAGCGCAAGGCGAGGCGCCCGGCAGAACCTCTGAAAAAAAATATACGGATATGGGATCTTGCAGCTTGCGATATGCCGAAAGTCATGGTATCATGTAGTATTATTAAACCTTGGAGGTAGCGTATGCAGCAGCTTTTGGTCCGTCCCGAGAACATGAAACGAATCGATTCGCCGGAATTGGCGAAGGCATATATCGACGAACAGGTGGCCGCCATTCAGGCGCAGGTGGGCGACGGCAAGGTGCTGCTGGCCCTCTCCGGCGGCGTGGATTCCTCCGTGGTGGCCGCCCTCCTCATCAAGGCCATCGGCGATCGGCTGGTGGCGGTCCACGTGAACCACGGTCTCCTCCGCAAGGGCGAGCCCGAGCAGGTCATCGAGGTGTTCCGCAACCAGATGCACGCCAACCTCATCTATGTGGACGCCACGGATCGGTTCCTCGATAAGCTGGCCGGCGTCAGCGATCCCGAGACCAAGCGGAAGATCATCGGCAAGGAGTTCATCGACGTGTTCGCCGAGGAAGCCCGGAAGCTCACCGGCATTAAGTTCCTGGCCCAGGGCACCATCTGGCCCGACATTTTGGAGAGCGAAGCGGGCATCAAGGCCCATCACAACGCCGGCGGTCTCCCCGAGGATCTGAGCTTCGAGCTGGTGGAGCCGGTCCGCATCCTCTTTAAGGACGAGGTGCGCATGGTGGGCAAGACGTTGGGGCTCCCCGACGGCATGGTCTACCGGCAGCCCTTCCCCGGCCCCGGCCTGGGCGTGCGGTGCGTGGGCGCCATCACCCGGGATCGGCTGGAAGCCGTGCGGGAAAGCGACGCCATCCTTAGGGAGGAGTTCGCTGCGGCGGGCCTCCAGGGCAAGGTGTGGCAGTACTTCACCGTGGTCCCCGACATGAAGAGCACCGGCATCAAGAACGGCAAGCGGACCGACGACTGGATGGTCATCATCCGGGCGGTGAACTCCGTGGACGCCGTCACCGCTTCCATCGAGGAGGTGCCCTACCCCCTGCTGCTCAAGATCCGGGACCGGATCTTCAAAGAGGTCAAGGGCGTGAACCGGGTCCTCTACGACCTCTCCAGCAAGCCCCTCGCCACCATCGAATACGAGTAAACCGGAAAGAGAGCCGTTTTCAGGCTCTCTTTTTTATACGACGCTGCCGGAAGTGGAGGCGTAAGCAACAGCCCCAAAACTGCGAAGAGAGCCCGAGAAGGGCTCTCTTTTTGCGCCGAAGGACGATCCTCTGTCACAGCCGCCACAGCAGCACGGCGATGAGGACCGCGCCGGCGGCCATGAGAGAGAAGCTCAGCTTCCACTTGCCGCCTTTGTTGAAGCCGTAGAAATCCCGCCAGGCGCCGGCCATGACCACCCGGTTGAGGTACAGCCAGCCGTAAAGGAGCACCGGCAGAACGGCCAGGGGGATGGCCCAGGCGCTCATGGCCCCCTTCTCGAAGCCGAGGAAGGAAAGGATGGCCAGGACGGGAGTGATCAGGTGCATGATGGTCTCCGGCATGCTGCCCAGGAGCCCCTCCAGGCTCCTCGTCGCCGGCAGCAGGTAGAGGAACACGGTGCAGAGGGTCACGGCCACGGCGGCGGTGCCCACGTATTTGAGGACCACCGCCCAGGCAGGCATGGCCCCGAAGAGCTCCGCGACGAGCAGGATCAGGGCCGTCAAGGCGCAGAACAGGTTGGAGAGGACGGTGAAATAGCGGAAGCTTTCCGGCAGCTTCTCCCTGGGCGTGCGCCGAACGAGGCCGCGCATGGCCAGAACGGTGCAGAACACGATGGCTTCATTGACGACGGCGGATGGGACCATTCTTGTTGCCTCCTGGAAAAGGATGGATACAGTATACCACGCCCCCCTTTTTCTGACAAGGGAAAGGGACCCCCCCTTGTTTCGGGCGGACTTTCGTATTATAGTTAAGATGTAGGAATATATAATCCCCCACGATCCAGAAAGGAAGCCCCTATGAAGCATCGCCTGCTGCGCATCCTTGCCCTGCTGCTGGTCCTCGCCCTGCTGCTGCCCCTCTCCCCCCTGCCCGCCCAGGCGGAGGAAGACGAGGGTGGAAGCAAGACCACCTACGACGAGGGCACCGGCTACTCCGTCGAATATGAAAAGGAGGCGGAAGACGGGGACGACTTTGTGACCTCGGAGCTGGTCATTACCGCCGATCCCGATTCCCTGCTGGATCAGATGGAGCCGCCGGCGGAAGCGGACCCCTTCGCCCCGTCCGAAGCGCAGAGCAGCGGCGCGGGCAGCGGCGTCCTGTCCGGCCCGTCCAGCCAGATGCCCAAGCAGCTGACCATGGACGACATCCAGGCCATGAACCCGGGCGCCACGGTCATCGACATCTACACCAACGAAGGGTATCTCAGCACGCTGGTGGGCAAGTACTACGCGGAGAAGGTGGAGAACGTGGAGGACGGCGTCAAGTCCATCCAGGGCATGGCCGCTCTGCTGGGGCTCTCCAAGGGCTGCGACTTCTTCGCCGTCTACTCCGAGACCAACAACACGGGCTACACCTTCTACACCTACCAACAGCGCTACGGCGGCGTCATGGCGCCGGAGGACCGGTACGGGTCCGTGTTCGCGGACCTGCTCACCTGCCTGGGCAGCATCCGGTTCACGGAGGAGTACGTCCGGGCCTCCCAGCGGACCAACTTCCCTCTGGCCAGCACCCCGGTGCGAACGGAGAATCTGGAATTCCTCTGCAAGGTCCACGCCACGCTCCTGCAAAAGTACGCAAATTAATGTATACGAGAAAAGCCGCCGGGTCATCGCCCGGCGGCTTTGTGCTGCTATGGAAAAAGGACGTCGTTTACGCGTTCAGCAGGAAGGCGTGGTAGGCTTTCACGGCCTCGTACAGGTCCGCCTTGGAGATGATCTCCCAGGGGGCGTGCATGGAGAGGACCGCCACGCCGCTGTCGATGACGTTCATGCCGTAGAGGGCGCAGATGTAGGCGATGGTGCCGCCGCCGCCCACGTCCACCTTGCCCAGCTCGGCGGTCTGATAGACCACCTTGCCTTCCTCCATGATGGCCCGGAGCTTGCCGATGTATTCGGCGTTGGCGTCGTTGCTGCCGGACTTGCCCCGGGCGCCGGTGAACTTGTTGAAGCACACGCCCTTGCCGAGGAACGCGGCGTTCTTCTTCTCGAAGCTGGCCGCGTAGGCGGGGTCGAAGCCTGCGCTCACGTCGCAGGAGAGCATGCGGCTGTTGTTGAGGGCCCGGCGGAGCTTGAGCTCGCTGTATTCGCCCGTCTTATCCATGATCTCCGCCATGGCGTTCTCGAAGTACCGGGCCTGCATGCCCGTGGCGCCCACGCTGCCGATCTCCTCCTTGTCGGCCAGGATGCAGCAGCAGGTGTACTTGGGGGTGTCGGTGATGCGGAACATGGCCTCGATCTCGGCGTAGGCGCAGACCCGGTCGTCGTGGCCGTAGCCCATGACCATGCTGCGATCCAGACCGAAGTCCCGGCTCTTGCCTGCGGGGACCACCTCGATCTCGGCAGAGAGGAAGTCCTCCTCCTCCATGCCGTACTTCTCCTTCAAAATGGCCAGGACGGCGGCCTTCACAGGCTCCTTCTCCACGTCCTTCTGGGGCTTGCCGCCCACGATCACGTCCAGGGCCTCGCCTTCGATGACCACGCTGGCCTTCTTGTCCATCTGGGCGGCGGACAGGTGGATCAAGAGATCGGAAACGCCCACCACGGGATCGTCGTCGTCCTCGCCGATGACGATGTCCACCACCGTGCCGTCCTTCTTGGCCACCACGCCGTGAAGGGCCAGGGGCAGGGTCACCCACTGATACTTCTTGATGCCGCCGTAGTAATGGGTATCGAGATACGCCAGGTCGGAATCCTCATAGAGGGGGTTCTGCTTGATGTCCATGCGGGGGCTGTCGATGTGCGCGCCCACGATATTGATGCCCTGCTCGAGAGGCTCTTTGCCGATGATGTAGAGCTGGACGGCCTTATTCATGGTGTTCACGTACACCCGGTCCCCGGCCTTGAGGGTTTCGGCCTTCGCAAGGTCCACATACCCCGCCTTCTCGGCCCGGCGGATGGTCTCTTTGGCGCACTCCCGCTCGGTCTTGCTGCTGTCCAAGAAGGCGCGATAGGCCTTGCCCAGGTCCATGACCTTCTTCTCTTCCCGCTTCTTATACGTCGTCCACGCGTTGACCCGTTCCATAGATAACCTCCTGTTGGTTCATTCCCTCCCAGTATACGCCGGGGGTGTCGAAAAGTAAAGGCATAGGCTGGAATAATTGCCGAATGTAGTGTATGATGGAAAAAATGGGGAGGAGCGACAGCGTATGGTGAAGGCGATCCTGTGGGACGTGGACGGCACGCTGCTGGACTTTCTGGCGGCAGAGAAGGCGGCCGTCCAGCGGCTGTTCAGGGAATTCGGGCTGGGGGAATGTACGGATGAGATGGTGGCCCGGTATTCCGCCATCAACGACAGCTACTGGAAGCGCCTCGAACGGGGCGAGATCACCAAGCAGCAGGTGCTGATCGGCCGGTATCGGGAGTTCTTTGCGGAGGTGGGCGTGGACCCTTCCCTGGCCGAACCCTTCAACGCCAGGTATCAGCACGCCCTGGGGGACACGGTGGTCTATCGGGACGACAGTCTGAACGTCGTCAAGGCCCTCCATGGGCGGGTGAAGCAATACGTGGTGTCCAACGGCACAATCGTCGCCCAGACGAAAAAGCTGGAACGCTCCGGTCTGGGCCGCTGGATGAACGGGATCTTCCTCTCCGAACAGCTGGGGGCCGAAAAGCCCAACCCCGCCTTCTTCGAGAAAGTCTTCGCCGCCCTCCCGGACATTCCAAAGGAGGACATGCTGATCGTGGGCGACTCCCTGACCAGCGACATGCAAGGGGGCCTCATGGCGGGCATCCCCACCTGCTGGTACAACCCCTTCCATCACCCCCGCCCGGCGGACATGGCCATCGATCACGAGATCACGGATCTGCACGAAGTACTGTCTCTGCTGTAAACCTTGCTTTTTTGCCAGGTCCGTGATAGTATGGCCGTAGAGCTTTTTAAGAGGGAGGCGAGAGAAATGAAGAAGAATTTAGGCGTCGTCCCGGCGGTGTACCCCATGCCCGTGCTCATGGTGGCGGCCTATGACGAAGCCGGCACGGTGAACGTGATGAACGCGGCCTGGGGCATGATCTGCGCCATGGACAAGATCGCCCTGTTCATCGACGAGGATCACAAGACCACCCAGAATCTGCTGAAAACCAAGGCTTTCACCGTGTCCATCGCGGACCGGGAACACATGGACGCGGCGGATTTCTTCGGCATCGCCACTGGCAACAAGATGCCCGACAAGTTCGCGCGCACGGGCTATCACGCCGCAAAGAGCACATTCGTCAACGCCCCCGTCATCGAGGAGTTCCCGGTGGTCATGGAATGTGAGCTCGCCGACGTGGTCAGCAACGACAGCTTCTACTGCATCGTGGGCAAGATCGTGAACGTGGCCGCCGAGGAGAAGGTCCTGGACCCCAACGGCAAGGTGAACCCCGCCAAACTCAACGCCCTCATCTTCGACCAGTTCCAGAACGGCTATTACGTGACCGGCGAGCAGGCCGGCCGGGCCTGGCACGCGGGCGCAAATTTGATGAAAAAGTAATCCTTTATGTTCTTTTTTCTCTTCATGAGAAGAGAAAAAAGAACCAAAAAAGAGAAGTAAGGAAGGGCTTTGTGTTAGGATGCACAGGCCCTTCCTTTTTCTTAAGCTTTTCTTTTTGGGCGACTTTTTCTTTTCACAGAAAAGAAAAAGTCGCAAAAGAAAGTATTCCCTACATTATCCCGCGACTTCCACGCCCTCGATCTTCACGGCGTAGGGGCCGGTGTAGGTGAGGGTGTCGTAACGTTCCTGGGAGAACAGCAAATTCCCCTGCTTGTCGGGCAGGGCGCCGTTGATGGAGCCGCCGGTGAGGATCTGCACGCCCTCGTCGGTGTAAAGGTACGCCAGCCGGATCTCGCCGCCGAAGTGGCCCGTGAAGGCGTCCATCTGGAAATCGGAGAAGGACACCGGGCAGAGGCATCCCTTCTGCAGGTCCTGCAGAGGCACGGTGCCGTTGTCCAGGCCGAACCGCTCGTAGTTGCCCGTGGGCTCGATGCCCAGATACCGGCAGAAGCGGTTGGGTCCGTAGATGACCTTCAGCTCGCCGTCCCGGATCAGGGGTCTCTCCACCATGGGGATGCCGTCCTCGGAGTAGGGGGCCATGGGCAGCAGGTTCAGATTCAGCTTCTCCCCCTGCACGTTCTCCCCCTGGACCTGCTTGCCCACGGTCCAGTCGGAATAGCGGGCGAAGACCATGGCGGCGTGGGCGCGCTCGCCGTAGTATTCGAGGAGGGTGGGCACCTGGTCCCCGGAGAGGACCACGCTGTAGGTTCCCGCCCGGGGGCTCTTTTGGGCGGCCGCCCGGTCCCGGACGGCGGCGATGGCCTTTTTCGCCTTCTCGGTAAGGGCGTCGGTGTTCAAGTCGGCGTAGGCGAACTGGAAGAACTGCTCCACGTCCTGGGGTTCCTTGCACTGGGTCACGAACTCGCCCCTGACCTGGTACTGGCTGTAGGCCACGTCCGTGCCCGCGCTGGAGAGCAGGCTGGTCTTCTTTTGGATGGCGAAGATCTCCGCGCTGTTGAGAAAGGCGTCCTCATCCGTGTCCGCGGCGAAGAGGGCCTCCGCCATCAAGAGGGCGTTCTCCTCCAACGACCGGTCCGCCAGGGTGGAAGGCATGTCCACGGGCGCTTCCTTCTTCCCCGCATACAGCTCATAGAAGGGGTTCTTCACGAACTGGGCGGCGAAGAAAGCGTCTTTGATCCGGCTCTTGATCTCCTCCGGGGTCATGCCCTCGAAGATCTGGGCCTGGGAGCTGCCCCGGCATTGCCTGCCGTCGGCTTCAAAGTCCCGATAGACCGTGACGGTGCAGTGGAACGCGTTTTTGATCCGGCGCATGTCCAGGGTCTTCTTGATGAAGAACAGCTCCGCGGAGCGCTCCTCGGCGATCTCGATCTGATACACGGGAATGTCCAGCTCCCGCAAAACGTTCAAAATGATGTCGCGCATCGTCCTTCCTCCTTATCCCAGCCGGATGCGGGCCTTGATGCAGGGACCGCCGTCGCTGACCTTCACCCATTCCTTCCAGCCCTTGCCGCACATGCCGCCGCCCTCCAGATCGAAGTCCCGGGACACCATGGTGATGGACTTGAGAAGGTCGGGCACGTAGCCCGTGAGCACGATGGGGCTGAAGATGCGGCCGGTGAGCTTGCCGTCTTTGATCTCCCGGGCCACGTTCACCATGCACTGGATGCCCCAGTTCTTGGGGTCCTCCATGCCGCTCGATGGATTGTCCAGCAGGAAGCCGTCCTTCACGGAGGCGATCATATCCTCGAAGGCGTCCGTGCCCGGCTGGAAGTAGGTGTTGGTCATGCGGGTGTAGGCCTTGCGCTCGAAGCTCTCCCGGCGGCCGTTGCCCGTGGGTTCGGTCCCCAGGTGCATGGCACTCTGGGCGTCGGAAAGGCCCCGCTTCAAAACGCCCTTCTCGATGATGACGGTGTCGTGGGCCAGCACGCCCTCGTCGTCGAAAAAGTAGGAGCCCGTGTCCCGCTGGACGGCGGCGCCGTCGTGCATGGTGATAAGGGGCGAAGCCACATATTCGTTGATGAACTGTTTGGCCTGGGCACGGTCCTTCACGAACATGTCCATCTCCACGCCGTGACCGAAGGCCTCGTGGACGATCATGCCCGTGACCGCCGGGGTGCAGACGCACTCGTATTCGCCCGGGGTCATGGGTTCGCTGTGGATCAGCTCCAGGGCGGTATCCACCGCGTTGTCCAGCTTCTTTTGGAGGGCGTCCAGCACCTCGGCCCCGCCCAGGTCGGAAGCGCCGTCGTAGTAGCCCACGATGTCCCCGTCCTTGGGGCACATGGCGTAGATGCTGCCGCAGCTCCAAAGCAGGTTTTGCTCCAGATCCCGGTTGGGGGACAGGAAGAGCTTATGGATCTGCTGATAGTTGAAGCTGGCGATGCAGTCCAGCACCCGCTCGTCCCGGCTTTTGCCGGTTTCACGGATGGCGGTGAGGGCAGCGAGGATGGCTTCGTCGCCCTTCTCCTCCGGATGGATCTCATACTCGCTGGACTTCAGCAGCACCGCGGGCTCGTCGGGGATCCGGCCGTACTCGCTGACGGTCAGGCCTTTGGGCAGCCCCGTGAGGGGCATGAGCTGCCCCTCCACCTCGGCAACGATGGCGGGGATGGCGTCCTCGTCGATGTGAGTGAAGGAGTACTCCCCGTAGGATCGGCCGTCGTAGACCTTCAGCACGAAGCCCCGACCGGTGAACAGATCGTCCTCCCCGGCGGACGCGCCCGTGTTCCCCACCCGGTAGTGCTTGCTCCGGGTGTCGGCCGCCAGCACGGAAACGTATCCGTACTTCTTTGAAAGCTGCTTGATCAGCGTCTGCAGCAGGGGCTTGGCCGCCTGCAAAAACGCGCTGCGCTGTACCTGCATTCTCTTACCTCCCTTGGCATTTTTATCATCATATCAGCATGGCCCAATGATTGCAACAAAAAGGTGAAGAAGCGCTCGGGAACCCTTGAAAAGCCAAGGCTTTGAGGCTATAATAAGCTGATTTAATATGGAGGCGAAAGAGTAATGACTAAGATAGACATCTTCTCCGGGTTTCTGGGCGCGGGGAAAACGACCCTCATCAAGAAGCTGATCGCGGAGGCGTACAAGGGCGAAAAGCTGGTGCTGATCGAGAACGAGTTCGGCGAGATCGGCATCGACGGCGCGTTCATGCAGGACGCGGGCATCCAGGTAAACGAGATGAACTCCGGCTGCATCTGCTGCTCCTTGGTGGGCGACTTCGGCCGGGCGCTGAAGAAGGTTTTGGCGGAGTACGCGCCGGACCGCATTTTGATCGAGCCCTCGGGCGTGGGCAAGCTTTCCGACGTGATCGGGGCCGTGGAGCGCATCGACTCCCACGATATCCAGCTCAACAGCTTCACCACCGTGGTGGACGCCAAGAAGGCCAAGGTGTACATGAAGAACTTCGGCGAATTCTTCAACAACCAGGTGGAGAGCGCCAGCGCCATCATCCTCAGCCGGACGCAGCTGGTGGACGAGGCGAAGCTCAGCGAGGTGCTGTCCCTTCTTAGGGAACACAACCCCAGCGCCGTGATCATCACCACCCCCTGGGACCAGCTGGACGGCAAGGCCATCCTGTCCGCCATGGAGCGGAAGGATACCCTGGAGGCCGCCCTCCGGGAGCTCACCGAAATGGCCCGCAAGGAGGAGGAAGAGGAGCACGGGCACCATCATCATCACCATCATGACGATGAAGAGTGCGACGATCCTGCGTGTGAGTGTCACCATCATCACGACGACGATGACGAGGACGAGGACGAGCATGAGCATCACCACCATCATCACCATCACGACGACGATGACGACGAGGACGAGCATCACCATCATCATCACCATGACGACGATAACGAAGAGTGCGACGATCCCGAATGCGAGTGCCACCACCATCATCATGATGACGATGATGAGGACGAGCACGAGCACCACCATCATCACCATCACCACCACGGCCACGACGCCGACGAGGTGTTCACCAGCTGGGGCGTGGAGACGGCCAACAAGTATTCCAAGGACGAGATCGAGAGCATCCTCGTAAAGCTGGACGACGCCGAGACTTACGGCGCCATCCTGCGGGCCAAGGGCGTCGTCCCCGGCGCCGACGGCCAGTGGATCCACTACGACTACGTGCCCGAAGAGCATGAGGTCCGCACCGGCCCCGCCGCCTTCACGGGCCGCATCTGCGTCATCGGCTCCCAGCTCAAAGAGGACGCCCTCAAGGCGCTGTTCCGGGTGTAAGCTATGGAAGATATCCCCGTATTCCTGTTCACGGGCTTTCTGGACGCAGGCAAGACCTCCTTCGTCCAGAGCCTGCTGGAGGATAAGGAATTCAATAACGGCCAGCCCACGCTGGTGATCCAGTGCGAGGAGGGCGAGGAGGAGCTTCTCCCCGACCGCTTCCCCAAGAAGGGGAAGGTCTCCATCGTGTCCATCGACAGCGAGGACCGGCTCACGGAAGGGCACCTCTTGGCCCTGACCAAGCAATACAAGCCCGCCCGGATCATCGTGGAATATAACGGCATGTGGCTCAACAACGCCCTGTTCCAGGCCCTGCCCGAAAGCTGGTCCATCGCGGGCGAGACGCTGTTCTTCGATTCCACCACCTTCGCCGTGTACAACGCCAACATGCGCCAGCTGGTGGTGGATAAGCTTCGCACCGCGGAGCTGGTGCTCTTCAACCGGGTCACGGAGGAGACGGACAAGATGGCCCTCCACAAGATCGTCCGGGCCATCACCCGCCAGGCCGACATCGCCTACTCCTACGACAGCGGCAAGACGGAGTACGACGAGATCGTGGACCCCCTGCCCTTCGACGTGGACGCGCCCATCGTGAAGGTGGAGGACAAGGACTACGCCCTCTTCTACCAAGATCTGGTGGAGGATTTCAAGAAATACCACGGCAAGGTGGTGGAGTTCACCGCCCTGGTGGCGCGCAACAACAAGATGCCCAAGGACACCTTCGTGGCCGGCCGGCAGCTCATGCAGTGCTGCGCCGCGGATATCCAGTTCGCCGCCTTCGCCTTCAAGTACGACAACGCCGCCAGCCTCCAAAACCAGGGCTGGTACAAGGTGACCGCCAAGATCGAGGTCCGCTACTCCTCTGTGTACGGCAAGAAGGGCCCCGTATTCAACACCCTGGCCATCGAGCCCTGGCGGGAGCCCGAGGAGCCCGTGGCCACGTTCTATTGACAGGTTGTTCTTTTCAGTGAAAAGAAAAAGCGGCGCAAAAAGAAAAGAAAGAAAAGCTTAAGAAGAATTATAACAATTCTCGCTTAAGCTTTTTATCTTCTTAAAGTTCTTTGGTTGTACCTTTCTTTCAAGAAAGGTGCGTGCTTTATTTGATTCCTCTTAAGTAAGCTTCCACTTCACTTCTGATCGGTATCGAAGGCGCGGCGCCGGGGCGCCGGACGGACAGGGCCGCGGCCGCGGCGGCCAGGCGCAGGGCGGCGGCATACGAGAGGTTTTCCGCCAGGGCGGCGGCGTAGTAGCCCAGGAAGCAGTCCCCGGCGGCGGTGGTATCCACTGCCTCCACGGGGAAGGCGGGCTGGAAGATGAGCTCCGACCCGGTCCAAAGGGACGCGCCCCGGCTGCCCCGGGTCAGCAGGATCTTCTGGTTGGGGTATGCGGCTTTCAGGGCGTCCATGTCCCCGGCGAGGGCCCCGGCTTCGCCCTCGTTGACGATCAGCGTGTCGATAAGCCCCAAGGGCAGCGATTTTACCGATGCATCCATGGGCGCGGGGTTGAAGAAGATGCGCAGGCCCTTTTCAAAAGCCCGGCGGATGATATAGTCGAGGCCGTTGATCTCGTTCTGCAGCAGCAGGATGTCCCCGGGGCCCACCTTCTCCAGGGCGATCCCCACGGTTTCGGCGGTGACGGCCCGGTTGGCCCCGCCCAGGATGAGGATAGCGTTCTCCCCTTGGGGCGACACCTGGATGACGGCGTGGCCTGTGGGCACGTCCACCCGGGCCACGGCGGACACGTCCGCCCCGGCGTCCCGCAGGAGGTCCAGAAGCATGTCCCCGTCCGCGCCCACGGCGCCCCCGTGCAGGACCTCCGCCCCCGCCCGGGCCGCGGCCACGGTCTGGTTCAGGCCCTTGCCCCCGGCGAACACGTCCCGGCGGCTCGCAAGCAGGGTCTCCCCCGCCGTCACGAAATGGGGCACGGCGTACACATAGTCCAAATTCAGCGAACCGATGTTCAAGATCTTCGCCATACCGTCCTCCTGTCGTATTCAAACGGGATGAAGCTCATCCCCTGCATGGGGCATCGCAAAGCGCGGTGTAGCCGCGCGCACTCAACCAGCGCAGGAAGAACGCGCGGCTGAAAAAATGTCAAACCCAGCGACATGCGCGGTGGGTTTGACTCCTTGCAGGTCCAGGTCGCAATCATAGATTGCTCCCCGCTCCGCTACAAACATGCCACTGGCATGTTTGCTTAACGCATCGCGTGCCCGGTGACCCGTTTGGGTCATAGGCGGGGCCTGGAAGCGCAGCGAAGGCGGAGCACCCCGCCGCAGCGGCCTCAGGCTGACGAATCCGAAGGGTTCGTCAGTCTGAATCACATTCTTGCCATCTCGTGGTTGTCGTAGGCCGGGTTGTCGGTCACCTCCCGGATGACGTGCAGGTTCTCCGGGATATGGACCTCGGCGTCGGGATCGGAGAGCTCGATCTGAAGCAGGGCCACGTCCTTCCAGGTGGGGTACAGATCCACCTCGAAGGACTGTACGTCGTCCACCAGGCAGTAGCGGGTCTTGCGGATGGGCCGACAGGTGGGGTCCGCCTCCATGAGCAGGGAGAAATACTCCTCCTGGCTGAGCCGCTCCTCCACCTCCATGCGTCCGCCGTCGGGGGCGTCCCGCTGGGTGGTCTTGTAGTAGATATAGCTGCCGCCGGTGCCCCGCATGCAGATGCGGCGCTCCTCGTCCCGGTAGGGGGTGAGGTAGGTCTGGATGATCTCCACCCGCTGGCAGTTGGGGTTGTTGTTGAGCCACTCGAGATCCGGGTACTTGATGAGGTACCGCCGGGCGTGCTCCATGGGCTCCGGCTCCCCGAGAGCCGCCATGACCTCCTTCAAAAGGCGCAGCATCTTCCCGTTGAAGTCCGTGGAGTTGTCGATGATCCGAAGATGGGGATGGCCCGCCCAGGCCGCCAAGGTCTTCTCGTCCAGGTCGATGGCCTCCTCCGGGGTCTCGGTGCGGGCGGTGTTGTTGGCGGTGGTGTAGAAGGGCAGAGCTCCCTTGGCCGCCGTGACCAGGTGGAAGACGGCGTCGTACTTGTCCCGGAAGCTCACCTCGTCCAGATCCAGCTCCTTCAGGATGCTGGCGAACTCCTCCGGCGCCATATAGGGCTTGTCGTCCATGGAGCCCCGATCGTGGACGATGACCACGTTGTCGTTGGAGAGGGCCTCCGCCGCCCGGCGGTAGAGCCGCTCCCGCTCCAGCTGATAGCGGACCTGGATGCGCTGGAAGGTGAAGTTGTCCCTGCAGTTATAGCTGGACACGCCGGCGTTGGCCAGCTCGGTGAAGGTCTCCGTCAAGAAGATGACCGCGTAGCCCGCGCTGGTGAGGGCGTTCTGCAGCCAGCTCATGGCCGTGGTCTTGCCGCCGCAGGGACCGCCGGTGATGACGATGGTGCGGATCTTCTTGTGGCCGTTGATGGGTGCGCTCATGATGCCCCTCCTGTCCGTATAGATAAAATAAGTATATCAGACCCCTGCGAAAAAAGCCATAGCAAGATGGAACGAAATAAAACACGCACCTTTCTTTCAAAAGGTGCGCGCCAAAGAACTGTATGGGGGACGAGCCCTTATTTCCTGCTCTTCCACAGCTTCAGAAGGGCTTCCCAGGCGTTGAGCAGGGCGACGCTCAGCAGGATGCCCCCCAAGATGTCCGTGAACCAGTGTACGCCGGAGAGGAGCCGCCCGGCCACGATGAGGGCCAGCATGACGGAGAAGGCCACGGTCAGCACCAGCTGGACGGTCTTGCTCTTTTGGGCGTACTTCTTGATGAGCTGGAGCCCGCTGCCCAAAATGACGCAGGAGAGCATGGTGTGGGAGCTGGGGAAGGAGGCCTCCAGGCCCTCGCCGTCGGGCATGAGGATGGGCCGGTAGTTGACGACCACCTTCTCGAAGAGGACGTAGAAGATCACGGTGACCACGTAGAGGGCCCCCAGCAGCAATATCTCCTTGTCCACCTTCAGGATGCTCCGGCGATAGACCAGCTGCAGGCCGCCGATGGCCGCGAAGCAAAGGCCGATCAGAATGGCCAGATACCCCAGCACGTTGGTGACCTTGTACCATGCCATGTGCACCCCGAACAGATCGTGGATGGCCACGTTCAGCTTGCTGAGGCCGATCTTCGCTCCCTCGGGGCCCACGACCGCCACGTCCACCGTCTTCACCAGCAGGATCAGCAGCAAAAACAGGCCGAAGCTCACAGCCGCTGTGATACACTTTTTCTTCATATCTCTCCCCCTCTGTTCACCATATGCGATTCCTCTATACTATACTCCAACGCCGCCAAAAGACAAGCCTTTATTGCGCCATGATCATGCGGCTGGGGCTCACGTCCTCCGCCTTGCGAAAGCCCTCCCGCTCGTAGAGGGCCACGGCCCGGGCGTTCCCCGTGAAAACGTAGAAGTATATGGGCTTGCCCAAGGCCAGGCACCGGCGCAGGATCGCCGTGCCGATGCCCCTGTTTCGCCAGGCGGGCAGCACGTAGAGATCGTCCAGCTCCATCCTGTCCCCGTCGGGCACGATGCGGTAATAGGCGACGGTCTGCCCGTCCCGCAGGACCCGGGTATACTCGCCGATCCGCTTCTCGATCTTCCGCTTTGTCCAGGCGAGGGCCATATCCAGATCCAGCTTGGGATCGGTCTCGTAGGCCTCGATCAGCTCCTTCGCAAAGCCGAAGATCACGGGCCCGTCCTCCGGGCGGGCCGGTTCGTAGGTCAGCTGCATATATGCCTCCCTGTTCTGATTTCATCTATGATTTTACTCCGGCGCCCCACAAAAGGCAAGGGCCGGCGATTATTCTTGATTCCCGGGGAAAACCGGTGTAAAATGAATCCATCCCGCTTATGGAGGTCCTCCATGAAAGACTATCTGTCCGAGATCGATGCTCGCTTCCCCGTTCGCAACAGCGCCGCACAGAAAGCGGCGTTCCGGGAATACGCCCTGGCGGAGGCCCGAACCGGGGCCGTTTCCGCCCGGGAGGAGGAAAACGAGGGGCATACCAACCTGATCTTCGGCGATCCCGCCGCCGCCCGGGTCATCTTCACGGCCCACTACGACACACCCCGACGGGGGCTGCTGCCCAATCTGATGCTGGTGACCAACCCTATTTTGGCCTGGACGTACCCCCTGGGAACCATCCTCCTGCTTCTGCTGGCGCCTGCCCTGGCCGCCGCCTGGGGCGTATGGGCGCTGCTGGATCTGGACTGGGCGCTCATGAGTCACCGGCTGCTGCTGTTGGGCGTGTATACGACCGTGTATTACGGCCTGTTCTATCTGATGTTCCGTGGCCCCGCCAACCAGCGCAACCGGAACGACAACACCAGCGGCACGGCGGCGGTGCTGAATCTGGCGGAGGCCCTGGGCGAAAAAACCGGCGTGGCCTATATCCTTTTCGACGACGAGGAGAAGGGCAAGAAGGGCAGCAAAGCCTTCGCCGCGGCTCATCCCGAGATCAAGGAGAACGCCCTCGTCGTGAATCTGGACTGCGTGGGCAACGGGGACACCCACATATTCTGCGGCACCGACGCGGCGGAAAGCGATCCCCTGTACGGAAAGCTGCAGCAGGCCATGGCCGACAGCGGCCTTTCCCACCGCTTCTTCCCCGCCGGCAAGGCCAGGATGAACAGCGATCAAAAGAGCTTCACCAAGGGCGTGGGCGTGTGTGCCTGCCGCCGCAAGCCCGTTGTGGGCTACTTCACCGACCGCATCCACACCGCCCGGGACACCGTGGCCGACCCCCAGACCGTCGCCCGCCTCAGCGACGCCCTGGCCGCCTTCGCCGAACGAATATAATGCGATCCAAAGAACAGCTGCCCCGGAGCCGCAAGGTCCCGGGGTTTTTGCCTATAAAAACAAGCGCCCACGAACGTGAGCGCTTGCGTTTGCGGTCCTGTTTACGCTTGCTGAACTGAATCGTCATTTCTCCAATCTCGTATACTTCATGGAATCATAAGCAAAAAAGCCCTTGAGTCCAAACGGATTTCGTACGATCTCCCGATTTATCGTCAAATCCCCGTCATCGTACGGTATCTTCTCCCTCCCCAAAGGATGTTCATCCAATTCGCGGATCCTGTCAGACAGATCGCTTTCGTCGTTGCCGAGAAACGTAAATCTCATCAAATAATATCCTTGGTAGTATTCGAAGTCTTCCTCATTCAAATCTAATGTAAACCCAAAGATATTCTCTTCCCAGGAATGCGAAACTTCCAAGGATAAACAGTCGGGTTCCTCACGATACGTGCAGAACTCGTTTGCGGGAAAAACACCTGGATACTTGCCGGAAGCGAGGATCAGCGCATCATCTTCCTGAAAAACCATGATGTCTTTACGATATGCATGAAAGAAGCGGACGCTGCCGATCCAGCCTTCCCTCAGGATGAAGGTAAAGAACCTTGCGATCAGCTCAAGGCTGTCCGTGCGGTCGTCTCCCCCATGCGCATCCAGGAGCGGATGTGTCGTGAGACCTTCGCATTCATGAACAAAATGATATTCCAGCAGGGCCGGAGTTTTGATATAATCCCAGCTATATGGCTGCTCAAACAAAACATGCCATGTTCTCAGGGGGTCTGTCTTCTTTCTTCCCGCTTCCGGTATGATCTCATAAACGTCCCCACAGTACCGGCAAACGTAAAGGTCCTGTCCTTCAAACCGAAACGGCAACAGATCCTCGCTTTTACGTTCGTGTGACCGGCAATGAAAAAACCGGGGATCGACACCGTCAGGCACATGATAAGCAGCCTCGTCCAACTGCCACTTCCACGTTTTGATTACCTTATCCGGGAAAAAACCTTTACATTGCATCATGCCATTATCCTCTGCTCCGTATTGTTGATGTCTAAACCATAAAGACGCTACTTATTATAGAACAATGAAACAGGAAATGAAAGGCCCCGGGGCCGCACGTTCCCGGGTTTTTCGCACACAAAAAACAAGCACCCACGGACGTGAGTGCTTGCGTTTGCGGTCCTGTTAACGCTTGCTGAACTGGAGATTACACTTATCTCATCACAAGCGTGTTTCTTCACTCACTGAACACGCGCAGGGTCTGGGCGTCATTGGAAAAGAATCCTTCCACGCCGCTCCTGCCTGCGGACAGCGTGACACCCAGCCTTTCCGCTGCCAGCTCGTGCTGGCGCAGCCTTTGGCCCTGGATCTCCTTCTGCTTCTTGTCCTCCGTCTGCAGGTCCTGTATCTGCTGGTCCACTTCCCCGAGCTTGGCGTTGATCTCCTTCTTCGCCTTGAAGGCCATCATGCCCGCTGCTTTCAGATCCTTGTTGAGCTGCTCCTTCTGGGCTTCCAAGGCCGCGATCTGGTCCTGCCGTGCCGTGCTGTTCAGTTCTGCCTGAGCCTCGTCCCTTTCCTTCAGGTGGCAGGCCTGCTCTTCCCTGACCTCGGCTATACGGTCAGGCGACAGGCGGATCGCTTCGTCCGCCTCCATCTGCTGCTGCAGCCGCAGCAAAGCCCAAAGCTCCGCTCGGTCTGACGAATTGAATACCGTGGGGAAGCTCTCTGCCTTCCCTTCCTTCAGGGCCTTGCTGGGAGCTGTCTTCTGCCAGGGCTCCTTAAACCCGCAATAGGGGCAGGGCCCGGTCATACCGGTGATCCAGGTGGTGGCCTTCGTTTTATCGTCGATCACCGTCCGCATCTCGACGCCTTCCCAGGCGCTCTGTCTGGGTTCCCGCTCCAATAGCCCCAGTGCTTGGGGCTTTTCCTTGCAGCCGTCGATCTGACGGATCATCTGCTCGATCTGCTCCTCCGCGATCTGGGCGGCCCGCGCTTTATGCTTCTCTATCCTGGAATTCAATTGGTCGTTGTGGGCCAGAAACACCAGGCTATGGATGGTGCTGTAATGAATGACGGGATTTCCGCAGGCCGAACACACATGGGTCAGCGCCACGGACTTGTGTTTTATAGTCTGGATCAAACTGCCGGCCATTATGCTTCCTCCTTCTGCCCGCGAGCCAGTTGAAGGGTCTCGTTAAGCTGGGCGATGTTCTGTTCCAACTGCTCCCGATTCTTGGTCTCGTATTGGGATACGGCGTACCGCTGGACTTTCGGCAGTTCCTGCAGGCTCACTGGAGCCTCGGGCTGTTCCTGTTCCTCACAAAGCCGCAAGGCCAGATGGCGCGCCCCTTCGCGGTACACCGCCCGATCCTCATACGCCTTGTCCAGGAGGGTAAGCTCCGCCTGCTCCCGTTTGAGCCGGGCCGCCTGTATATCCATCTGCTGAGAGACGCCCTTTTGCTTGTCCTGGGCGCCGGCGAGCGCCTGCTCGCACTGATCCAGCTCCTCCTTGACCTGCTTCTTGCCCTTGCTGAACAGACCCATGGCGTCCAGCTCCTTTTTCAGGCCCGCCGCCTTCTCTGCGAGGGATGCCGCTTCCTTTGCCGCCTGGCCGGAGGTCTTCTCACGGTCGCAAGCGGCAAGCTCCTCCTCGATCTCTTGGAGGCGCTGCCGATTCTGCTGCTGGACGGCGGGATCGCTCTGTGCCTTTTCCGCTGCCTCCTTCCGAGCGCGCAGGACCTTTTGGGCCCAGCCGTAGCCGTCTTTCAGGCTTTGGCGGATCTCGATGGGGCCGGAAGCCGACACCTTCCAAAGGGTCTCGGCCGACTGCCAGGGTTCCAAGCTGCCGCAGAAGGGACAGGGTTCATCCAACCCGGCCACGCCCCCCCGGGGGAAGGTGTCCTCCTTGGGTTCGGCCAGAAACGCCGTCAAACCCGCGTACAGCTTTTCCTTTTCTGTCTGGGCCTGCTGCTGCAGTTCGCTTTCGGAGACGCCGAAGACCTTGCTGGTGGACCCTGACTGGATGGATTCCACTGTCAGGCGGGCGATCACGGGATTGGCGCAGCAGGAACAGCGATAGCAAGCGTATACGTCGCTGGCGCTGGCGACCGACCTGGTGCCTTTCGTAATGGTAACACTCATCTTTATTCGTTTTCCTTTCCACAATACTGTAGGGGATGGTTCACGCAGCCAAATAAAGAAAGCCCGAGAACCATACGATTCCAGGGCTCTTTGATCCAGATTATCTCTTGCTGAACTGGGGCGCGCGGCGGGCTGCATGCAGACCGTACTTCTTGCGCTCCTTCATTCTGGGGTCGCGGGTCAGGAACCCGGCCTTCTTGAGCTCGGGCCGAAGGTCCGGCTGGGCCACGCACAGGGCGCGGGCGATGCCGTGACGGATGGCGCCGGCCTGGCCGGTGGTGCCGCCGCCGTAGACGTTCACGAGCACGTCGTACTTTTCGAGGGTGTTCGTGAGGGTCATGGGGGCGCGGACGATCATCTTCAGAGTTTCGAGACCGAAATACTCTTCCAGATCGCGGCGATTGATGGTGACGGTGCCGGTGCCGGGGACCAAACGGACGCGGGCAACGGACTTCTTACGACGCCCGGTGGCGATGAAAGCGGTTTTTGCCATAGTCGTTTCTCCTCCTTATTTGAGCACAAGCACTTCGGGCTGCTGGGCCTCGTGATTGTGGGTGGGTCCGGCGTAGATGCGCAGCTTCTTGAGCATCTTGCGGCCCAGGGGTCCCTTGGGCATCATGCGGCGGATGGACTCATACACCGCGAACTCAGGCTTCTTGGCGAGGAGCTCACCGTAGGTGATTTCCTTGATGCCGCCGGGGTAACCGGTGTGATGGATGTGGGTCTTCTCGGCCAGCTTGTTCCCGGTCAGGCGGACCTTGGCGGCGTTGACGATGATCACGCAGTCGCCGGTGTCCACGTGGGGGGTGAAGATGGGCTTGTTCTTACCTCTGAGGATGGCGGCAACCTGAGAAGAGAGACGGCCAAGGATCATGTCCGTCGCGTCCACCACGTACCACTTACGCTCAACGGTTTCGCCCTTTGCCATATAGGTCTTCATGGCGATTCCTCCAATGAAAAATATAGATACTTGCTGCCCTCTAAGTCAAGCGCAGGCGGGGCTTGTGCCGCACTTCACCCAATAGGCACTTGCATATATTAACAAAACAGCCTGACGATGTCAAGCTGTTTTTTCCGAGATTTTCCTATATTTTTTCGGCTTCGGGCCTTACACGTTGAAGCGGAAGACCACCACGTCCCCGTCCCGCATGACGTAGTCCTTGCCCTCGGAACGGATGAGGCCCTTGTCCTTGCAGGCCTGCATGGTGCCGTTTTCCACCAGATCGTCGAAGGAGACCACCTCGGCCCGAATGAACCCCCGCTCAAAGTCGGTGTGGATCTTTCCGGCGGCCTGGGGGGCCTTGGTGCCCTTGTGGATGGTCCAGGCCCGGACCTCCTTGGGTCCGGCGGTGAGGAAGCTCATGAGGCCCAACAGGTCGTAGCAGGTGGCGATGAGCTTGTCGAGGCCAGATTCCTCGATGCCCAGCTCCTGGAGATACTCCTGCTTCTCGGCGGGCTCCAGCTCCGCGATCTCCTCCTCAATGCGGGCACAGACGGTGAGGCACCCCGCGCCCTCGGCTTTGGCCACCCCCTGGATGGCTTTCACGAAACGGTTGTCCTCGTTCCCGATGTCGTCCTCGGCGATGTTCGCCACGTAGATCACGGGCTTGTCGGTGAGCAAAAAGCAGCTATGGATGACCTCCCGCTCCTCCTTGTCCGCCTCAAAGGTCCGAACGGGCTTGCCGCTCTCGAGATGCTCGTACAGCCGCTGCAGCAGCTCCACCTCCGCCGCCACCTTCTTGTCGGCCTTAGCAAGGCGCACGTTCTTGTCGATCCGCTTTTGGAGGGTGTCCATGTCCGCGAAGATCAGCTCCAGATTCACGGTCTCCGCGTCCCGGACCGGATCGATGCTGCCGTCCACGTGGACCACGTTCCCGTCCTCGAAGCAGCGGACGACGTGGACCACCGCGTCCACCTCCCGGATGTGGGAGAGGAACTTGTTCCCCAATCCCTCGCCCCGGCTGGCCCCGCGGACGAGGCCCGCGATGTCCACGAACTCGATGGTGGTGGGGGTATACTTCTCGGGATGGTACATCTCCGCCAGCACGTCCAGGCGCTTGTCGGGCACCGCCACCACGCCCACGTTGGGCTCGATGGTGCAGAAGGGGTAGTTGGCGGCCTGGGCCCCGGCCTGGGTGATGGCGTTGAAAAGGGTGCTCTTCCCCACGTTGGGAAGGCCGATCACGCCCAGCTTCATGCTAACTTCTCCCTTCCGGCCTTGAGCCGCTTCAAACTCTCCTCCCGGCCCAGCAGCAGCGCGATCTCGATGGCGCCGCCGGGGGTCACCTGCTTGCCCGCCAGGGCGATCCGCACGGGCCAGAGGAGGGTGCCGTTCTTCAGACCCTTCTCGGCGGCCAGGTTCATGAGGGCGTCATGGACGGTGGCTTCCTCCCAATCGGGCAGGGATTCGAGGAGGGGGATGACCATATCCAGGACCTCCCGGGCCACGTCCGGGTTGGTCTTGCTCTTCTTGTTGGTGAACAGCTCCACGTCGTAGTCGGGAAGCTGGGCCAAAAAGTCCACGATCTCGGGGATCTGGGTGAAGACCTCCACCCGGGGCTGCAGGATGCGGCAGAGCACGTCGGTCCGGGCGGTGTCGATGCCCGCCTTCTCGTAATAGGGCATGGCCTGGGCCGTGAACTGTTCCGGCGTCATGCGGCGGATGTACTCCGCGTTCATCCAGGTGAGCTTGTTCACGTCGAAGATAGCGGGGGACTTGCTCATGCCGTCTACGGAGAAGGCGTCGATGAGCTCGTCCATGGTGAAGAACTCTCGATCATCCCCGGGGTTCCAGCCCAGGAGCGCCACATAGTTCACGATGGCCTCCTTCAGATACCCCTTGTTGATGTAATCCTCGAAGTAGGCGTCCCCGTCCCGCTTGGAGAGCTTGTGGGAAGCGTCCCGCATGATGGGGGTCATGTGGATATAGGTGGGTTTCTCCCAGCCGAAGGCGTCGTACAGCAGGTTGTACTTGGGGGTGCTCGCCAGATACTCGTTGCCCCGCATCACGTGGGTGATGCCCATGGTGTGGTCGTCGATGACGTTGGCAAAGTTGTAGGTGGGCATGCCGTCGGCCTTGATGAGGATCATGTCGTCGAGGTCCGAGCAATCCACGGCGATGTGGCCGTAGATGGCGTCGTCGAAGGACGCCTCGCCGGATTCGGGCACGTTCTGCCGGATCACGTAGGGCTCCCCGGCGTCCAGACGCCGCTGGACCTCCTCAGGAGAGAGGTGCAGGCAATGCTTGTCATATTTGAAGGTCTCGCCCCGCTTGGCGGCCGCCTCCCGGCGCTCCGAGAGCTCCTCCTCGGTGCAGAAGCAGTAGTAGGCCTTGCCCTTCTTCACCAGCTCCTGGGCGTAGGGCAGATACATGCTCTTGCGCTCGCTCTGCACGTAGGGGCCGTAGTCGCCGCCGATGTCGGGACCCTCGTCCCACTGCATGCCGATGCTCTTGAGGGTGCGGTAGATCACGTCCACCGCCCCGGGCACGTACCGGGACTGGTCCGTGTCCTCGATGCGAAGGATGAACTTGCCGCCGTTGGCCTTGGCGTAGAGATAGGTATAGAGGGCGCTGCGCAGGTTCCCCAGGTGCATATACCCCGTGGGGCTGGGGGCGAATCTTGTACGTACGGTATCCATAATCTTTCCTCGTATGTATTATTTCGTCGGTTTGAAGGAATCCTTGAGGCCCACCACCCGGTTGAACACGGGCTTATCGGCGGTGGTGTCCAGGTCCGCGCAGTAGTAGCCCATGCGCAGGAACTGATACCTTGTCCCGGCGGGGGCCTTGGCCGCGGCGGGCTCCACGAAGCCGTGGAGGACCTTCAGGCTGTCGGGGTTGATGGTCTTCAAAAAGTCCCGATCCCTGGCGCCGCCCACGTATTCGCCCTCACTTTCGGCTTCGGCTTCCGCCTCCGCGTCGTCGGCGGCGGTTTCCGCCAGCAACGGCTCATAGTGCCGCAGCTCCGCAGGGACCGCGTCCAGGGTGGAAAGCCAGTGGATGGTGCCCTTGACCTTCCGCTGGCACTCGCCGGACCGGGTCTCGGGGTCGTAGGTGCAGCGGACGAGGGTCACGTTTCCCTCCTCGTCGGTCTCGTAGCCCGTGCAAAGGACGATGTACGCCCCCTTCAGGCGGACCTCGCCGCCGGGCTTCAGGCGGAAGAACTTCTTGGGCGGGTCGGGGTCGAAGTCGCTCTTTTCGATGTAGAGCTCCTTGGAGAAGGTGACGGTCCGGGTGCCCGCCGCCTCGTTGCCGGGCAGGTTCTCAAGCTCGATCTCCTCCGTCTTGCCCTCGGGCCAGTTCTCGATGATGAGCTTCACGGGCTCTGTCACCGCCATCATCCGGTAGGCCGTGGCGTTCAGGTTGTCCCGGACGCAGGCCTCCAGGAGCGCCGTCTCCACCACGGAGTCGGCCTTGGCCACGCCGATGCGGGAGAGGAAATCCCGGATGGCCTCGGCGGGGTAGCCCCTCCGGCGCATGGCGCACAGGGTGGGCATCCGAGGATCGTCCCAGCCGGACACGATCCCTTCCTCCACCAGCATGCGGAGCTTCCGCTTGCTCATGACGGTGTTGGTCAGGTTCAGCCGGGCAAACTCGATCTGCCGGGGGTTGGGCCTATTGTCGAACTCGCACTGCTCCACCACCCAGTTGTAGAGGGGGCGATGGATCTCATACTCCAGGGAGCATAGGCTGTGGGTCACGCCCTCGATGGCGTCCTGGATGGGGTGGGCGAAATCGTACATGGGATAGATGCACCACTTGTCGCCGGTCTGATGATGGGGGATGTGGATGATCCGATAGAGGGCCGGGTCCCGCATGTTGATGTTGGGAGAGGCCATGTCGATCTTGGCCCGGAGGGTCTTGGCGCCGTTCTCAAACTCCCCGTTCTTCATGCGCTCGAAGAGGTCCAGATTCTCCTCCACGGACCGGTCCCGATAGGGGCTGTTCTTGCCGGGCTCGGTCAGGGTGCCCCGGTAGGCCTTCATCTCCTCCTTGGTGAGATCGTCCACGTAGGCCACGCCCTTTCGGATCAGCTTCTTGGCCAGCTCGTAGCACTGGTCGAAATAGGAGGAGCCGAAGACCAGCTTGTCCCACTGGAAGCCCAGCCAGCGGATGTCCTGCTCGATGGCGTCCACGTACTCCGTCCCCTCCTTGGTGGGGTTGGTGTCGTCGTAGCGGAGGTTGCAGGTGCCGCCGTACTTCTCCGCCATGGAGAAGTCGATGGTCAACGCCTTGGCGTGGCCGATGTGCAGATACCCGTTTGGTTCCGGCGGGAACCGGGTCTTGACGCGGGGCTCCTTGTCCGGATACAGGGCCCGGAATTTCTCCAGGTCCTCCTCGATGGCTTCCTCGATGAAGTTTTTGATCTTCGGTGCTTCTTCCATATTCGTGCTCCTTGGGTCAGATTCTCAAAAGTCGGGGCCCTTCCGCCCCATTGAATAGCATATTATACACCCATCGCCCCATCTGCGCAAGCGGTTTTGTTCGCCTTTGCGGCCTTTCGCCGTGGTGAAACTTTTTTGAAAATAGGGGTTGACAAATATATCGGGCGGCGATATACTCTAACCACGATATAACGACAGCCGATATAACGGCGGCCGATAAAGGAGGAAAGGATATGAACGGACAGGCGGCCCTGACGGAGGCGGTGTATTACATCCTGCTGTCTCTGGTCACGCCCCGGCACGGCTACGGCATCATGCAGGAAGCGGAGCGCATGAGCAGCGGCCGGGTGAAGCTGGCGGCGGGGACCCTCTACGGGGCGATCAACGGGCTGTTGGACAAGGGCTGGATCCGGAGCGTGCCCGGGGCGGACGACAGCCGCCGCAAGGAATACGCCCTGACGGACAAGGGCCGGGAAGCCCTGACCTGGGAACTGGACCGGCTCAAGGAGCTGGTGGAGAACGGAGAAATCGTGCTGGGAGGGGAAGCGTGATGGAAGATAAGAGGAAAGAGCTGCAGGAGCAACCGGAACAGCCGGAACAGCCGGAAGAAAGGAAGAAGGAGGCCGACTCGGGTATGGTCCTGGGCATGTGCATCGGCCTGGCCCTGGGCGTGGCCATAGGCGCCGCCACCAAGAACCTGGGGCTGTGGATGCCCATCGGCATGTGTCTCGGCATGGTCGTGGGCATGTCCTTCGACAGCGAGAAGAAGGACAAGAAGGACGCCGGCGACGATCAGCCGCAGGCATAAAGCAGGGAGGACTTGCAAATGGAAACGAAGAAAGTCACCAGATGGTATTGGGTATGGGATTACGAGAAGGAGGAGCTCTGGCTCAACGCCATGGCCCAGGAGGGTTGGGCTTTGCAGCGGATAGGGTTCTGCACCTATTATTTCGAGAGGACGGAGCCCGGCGAGTACGTCGTGCGCCTGGAGTTCCGCAAGCGGGACGCAGCCTATGAGTCCTTCCTGCAGGAGATGGGCGCGGAGTATATCGGCCGGATGGCCATGTGGGTCTACTTTCGCCGTAAGGCTGAGTTGGGTGAATTTGAGCTCAACAGTGATCTCGACTCCCGGATACAGCACTTGAGCAACATCTGCCGGATGCTGCTGGCGGGCATGCTCATGAACCTGGGCATCGGACTATCCAACCTGAGGTATTCAAGCCTGGGCGTCATCAACATTCTGTGCGCCGGGTTCCTGGCCTATTGCTACGGCCGCATCCAGGGCAAGAAGGACGAGCTTCAACGGGAGCGGCAGCTGCACGAATAAAGCGAAGGAGACGGGCCGTGACCTTTGACATCTCCTGTGGGCTTGTGGTATATTGTCGGGGAATAAAGGAGAAGGGGACGCAGCCATGAACACGGAAGAGATCAAAGCGGAAGCGAAGCGACGGCTGGACGCCATGGACCCCAGAGAGCTGTCCCAGCGGGTGGCCAAGATGAAGGAGATGTCAGCCTTCGTGGGCAAGAACAGCAGCAGGTTTTTCATGCCCCGCCAGTACGGCAAGCTGACCCCGGAGGAGACGGCCCGGTATCAAACCCTGAGCCGCCAGCTCAGCGCCATACGCTTCAAGCGGGACCCGGATCAGCAGACGACCGACAATCAGCTAAAAGAGCGCTTCGGCCTGACCCGGGACGACATGCGGGATGGCGATCCAAACCGGCTCCGGCCCCAGATGAAGGCCTCCTTCTGGCGATGGTTCAGGTTCCTGCTGCTGCTGATCCTGTCCGTGGTCCTGGCGGATGTCCTGGGGCTGTCCGGCCGCCGGTTCGGGTGGGTCGCCTACATCATTGCCATGACCTTCTTCGGCCTGTCGCTGAACTACTTCATCTACTTTGTGATGGACCTGATCATGAACCGGAAGTATAAGAAATCCATCCCCAAGGTCAGCAGCCCCGCGTACCAGGAGCAGGAGGTAGAGGCGGAGGTGGAGTATATGCTCCTGCAGATGGCCGAAGCCGATCGGGAATAAGGCTTTGTCCCTTTTGCGCCGCATGCGGGTCCCCGAGGGCGGCGGCCCGCAGAAAAAAAGGTTTACAAATCCCCTCCGTTCATGTATACTATCGCCAAACGTGGATCGGGACAGGTAGCGGATGCCTCCCCCTTCAAGCGAGCCGCGGGCGGTGGAAGGCGGCAAGGGGCGCATAGCGTGAGATCACCCGGGAGCGGGGACGTGAAAGAGAAGTAGCGGCCTCCGGCGGCCCTCCGTTACAGGGGCATACGAGCGGCATCGGCTTATTCAAAGCCATGCAAGGCGGGTGGTACCGCGGAAGATCAGGTCTTTCGCCCCGTATTGGGGCGGAAGACTTTTTATTATCAATAAACAGTTGGAGGAACGTATGTACGACAAAGTATCGACGGATCTGAAGTTCGTGGACCGGGAGAAGCAGGTCCTGGCCTTCTGGAAGGAAAACCAGGTGTTCGAGAAGAGCGTGGAGCTTAGGAAGGGCGCCCCCGCCTACACCGTGTTCGACGGCCCCCCCACGGCCAACGGCAAGCCCCACATCGGCCACGTGCTGACCCGGAGCATCAAGGACATCATCCCCCGCTATAGGACCATGAAGGGCTACGACGTGCTTAGGAAGGCCGGCTGGGACACCCACGGCCTGCCCGTGGAGCTGGAAGTGGAGAAGCAGCTGGGCTTGGACGGCAAGGAGCAGATCGAGCAATACGGCGTGGAGCCCTTCATCGAGGGCTGCAAGAAGTCCGTGTGGAAATATTCCGCCGAGTGGGCGGACATGTCCGACCGGGTGGGTTACTGGATGGACATGGACGATCCCTACGTGACCTATCACGACGACTACATCGAGTCCGAGTGGTGGGCCCTCAAGACCATCTACGACAAGGGACTCCTCTATAAGGGCTACAAGATCGTGCCCTACTGCCCCCGCTGCGGGACGGCCCTCTCCTCCCACGAGGTAGCCCAGGGCTACAAGGACGTGAAGGAGACCTCCGCCGTGGCGAAGTTCTACCTGAAGGACGGCAGCGGCACCTGCATCCTCGCCTGGACCACCACCCCCTGGACCCTGCCCAGCAACGTAGCCCTGTGCGTCAACGCCAACGAGACCTACGTGAAGGCCCGCCGGGAGGACGGCGTGTTCATCCTGGCCGAAGCGCTGGTGAAGAACGTGCTGGGGGAGAACGTGGAGATCATGGAGACCTTCTCAGGCGCGGACCTGGTGGGCACGGAGTACGAGCCCCTCTTCGACATGAGCGCCGCTTTCAACGGCAAGCAAGGCTACAAGGTGGTGGCGGACGACTACGTCACCTTGGACGAGGGCACCGGCGTGGTCCACATCGCCCCCGCCTTCGGCGAGGACGACAACCGGGTGGGCAAGATCTACGATCTGCCCTTCCTGCAGCTGGTCAACACCTCCGGCCATATGTGCGGCGGCACCCCCTTCGACGGCCTGTTCGTGAAGGACGCGGACAAGCCCGTCCTGGAGGACCTGAAGCGGCAGGAGAAGCTGTTCAGCGCGCCTCAGTTCGAGCACAGCTACCCCTTCTGCTGGCGCTGCGACACGCCCCTCATCTACTACGCCCGGGAGGAGTGGTTCATCAAGATGACCGCGGTGAAGGACAAGCTGGTCCGGTTCACCAAGAGCGTCAACTGGATCCCCGAGACCATCCGGGACGGCCGCATGGGCAACTTCGTGGAGAACGTCATCGACTGGGCCGTGACGAGGGAGCGCTACTGGGGCACCCCCTTCCCCGTCTGGGTCTGCCCGGACTGCGGGAAGGTCCACGTGATGGGCAGCAAGGCGGAGCTAAAGTCCATGTCCCCGGACTGCCCGGAGGACATCGAACTGCACAAGCCCTACATCGACCAGGTCACCGTCAAGTGCCCCCAGTGCGGCGGGAACATGAAGCGGGAGAGCGTGGTCATGGACTGCTGGTTCGACTCCGGCTCCATGCCCTTCGCCCAGTGGCACTATCCCTTCGAGAACAAGGAGAAGTTCCAGCGGCGCTACCCCGCCGACTTCATCTCCGAAGCCATCGACCAGACCCGGGGCTGGTTCTATACCCTGCTCGCCATCGCCACCCTTCTCTTCGACGAACCGCCCTTCAAGAACTGCGTGGTCCTGGGCCTCGTGTGCGACAAGGACGGCAAGAAGATGAGCAAGCACCTGGGGAACGTGGTCAACCCCTTCGACGTGCTGGACGCCCAGGGCGCCGACGCCGTCCGCTGGTACTTCTACACGGGCTCCAGCCCCTGGCTGCCCTCCCGGTTCTCCGGCGACGCGGTGAGCGAGTATCAGCGCAAGTTCATGGGCACGCTGTGGAACACCTACGCCTTCTACATCCTCTACGCGGATATCGACGAGTTCGATCCCACCAAGCATGAGCTGCGGCGGGAGAACCTGTCCTTCATGGACCGCTGGGTCCTTTCCCGGATGCAGACCCTGATCCAAACCGTGGACGCGGACCTTGCCGCCCTGAAGATCACCGAGGCGGGCCGGGAGCTCCAGTCCTTCGTGGACGAGCTCTCCAACTGGTACGTGCGCCGGTGCCGGAACCGGTATTGGGGGAGCGAGATGACCGCGGACAAGGAAGCGGCCTACATGACCCTGTACACGGTGCTGAAGGAGCTGACGCTGGTGTGCGCGCCCTTCGTGCCGTTCATGGCCGAAAGCATCTATCAGAACATGGTGCGCCGGGTGGAGAAGGACGCGCCCCTCTCCGTCCATCTCTGCGACTTCCCCGTGGCGGACGAAACGCTGATCGACGCTGATTTGGAGAAGAACATGGAGGAGGTTTTGGCCATCGTGACCCTGGGCCGGGCCGCCCGGAACAACGCCGCCATGAAGATCCGCCAGCCCCTTGCCGCCATGTACGTCCAGGGCGAGCCTCTCAGCGAGGGCTACTGCACCATCATCGCCGAGGAGCTGAACGTGAAGGAAGTCTCCTTCGTCTCCGACGCGTCCGGGTTCATCTCCTACGCGGTGAAGCCGCAGCTAAGGACCCTGGGGCCCAAGTACGGCAAGCTCCTGGGGGCCATCCGCAACAAGATGGCCGAGCCCGGGGCCGGCGATCTGATCGTGAACGCCATCAAGGCGGACGGCAAATACGCCTTCGAAGCCAACGGCCAAACCGTGGAGCTCACCGAGGCGGACGTGCTGGTCACCGCCGTGAAAAAGGAGGGCCTGGTCTCCGAGACCGACGGGCAGGTGACCGTGGTCCTGGATACCAACCTGACGCCGGAGCTGGTCGAGCTGGGCTTCGTCCGGGAGCTCACCAGCAAGCTCCAGACCATGCGCAAGGAGGCGGGCTTCGAGGTGGCGGACCATATCCGCATCGGCTACGCCGGCAGCGACAAGGTAAAGGCCGTGTTCGAGAAGTACGCCCGTGACATCGCCGCCGACACCCTGGCCGACGCCGTGACCGACGTCCTCTCCGGCTATGAGAAGGACTGGGATGTGAACGGCGAAGCCGTCCGGCTGTCCGTGGAACGGGTATAACATGAAAGGTCTCGGCACCATCGTCAACGCCGCCGCCATCCTCATAGGCGGCGGCGCGGGTTTATTGTTTCACAAGGGCATCCCCCCCAAGCTCCAGGAGCGGGTCATGGAAGCCCTGGCCTTCGGGGTCATCCTCATCGGCCTCTCGGGGGCATTGAAGGGGGAAAAGACCCTGGTCATGATCCTCTCGTTGGCCGTGGGCGCAGCTATGGGCGCGCTCCTTAGTATCGACGACGGGTTCCACCGCCTGGCGGACAGGCTGAGCGGCAAGCTGGTGGGCCCCGACAAGCAGGCGGGGTTCGCCGCCGGGTTCGTCAACGCGTCGCTTCTCTTCTGCACCGGGGCCATGGCGGTGACCGGGGCGCTCCAGGACGGCTTCTCCGCGGACCACGCCACCCTGTTCGCCAAGGCCCTCATCGACGGCATCTCCGCCATGCTCCTTGCCTCCGCGTTGGGCAGCGGCGTGCTCCTCTCTGCGGCGGCGGTGTTCCTCTACCAGGGCCTCTTCACCGTCCTCGGCATGTTCAGCGCCTCCTTCTTCGCCGCCTCTGCGGCGGAGATGGGCGCGGTGGGCTCCCTTCTCTTGGTGCCCATCGGCCTCAACATGCTGAAGATCACCCACATCAAGGTCATGGACATGCTGCCGGCCGTCTTTTTGCCCATCCTCTTTTGTTTATTTCTCTGAAGGTTCAGACTTTTTTCAGATTCGGGGCGTACAGTGTAGAAAAATCGTGAGGGGGATAACCACATGCGCGCGTTGATCGTGGAGGACGACAGGGCGTTGGCCCGGACGCTGGGCGAGATGCTTAAGAGCGCTCATTTTGAAAGCGATATCTGCAACGACGGGGAGAGCGGCCTGGACAACGGTCTCTCCGGCGCGTACGATCTGATCGTCCTGGACATCATGCTGCCCAAGAAGGACGGCTTTTCCATCGCCCGGGAGCTTCGGGCGGCGAAGATCGACACGCCCATCCTCATGCTCACCGCCCGGACCGAGACCGACGACAAGGTGCGGGGACTGGACAGCGGCGCGGACTACTATCTCACCAAGCCCTTCGAGATGTCGGAGCTCATGGCCTGCGTGCGGGCCCTGACCCGGCGGCAGGGGGAGGTGGTCATGGACGAGCTTTCCTTCGGCGACCTGCGGCTGAACCTGTCCACCTGCGATCTTAGCTACGGGGACAAGAAGGTGCGCCTGGGCAAGAAGGAGTTCTCCATCCTCCGCATCTTCATGTCCAACGGCGGCGCCATCGTCAGCAAGGAGACGCTGATCAACAAGGTCTGGGGCTTTGAGAGCGACGCGGAGGACAACAACGTGGAGGTCTATATCTCCTTCCTGCGCAAGAAGCTGGCCTTTCTGAAGGCGCCGGTCCAGATCGCCACCCTGCGCAAGTTCGGCTACCGGCTGGAGGGGTTGGAGAAATGATCCGAAAGCTGAAACGGAGGTTCATCCTCACCAGCATGACCGTGGTCACCCTGGTGCTGCTGCTGGTCTGCTTCGCCCTGGGCCTGGGGGCCCGGCGGGTGATCTATTCCGACGCGGACCAGATGCTCAAGCGCTCGCTGATGGCTTCCCTCGGGGAGCGGCCCGGCGGCCGCAACGAACGGGCGGTGGTGCTCCAGATCGACCCGGAGACCGGCGAGATCGAGGTCAAGAGCAGCGCCACCCTGGAGCGCTTCTCCGAGGCGGAGCAGCAGGCGCTGGCCCAGGAGGCCGCCCGGGGCGGGAAACTGAAGAACAAGGGCGTGCGCACCGCGGTGGAGAGCCGCGACGGCAAGACCTACGTGGCCGTGGTGGACACCGCCATGGAGGACCGGCTGCTGACCGCCGCCGCCAAGGCGCTGGCGCTCTTTGCCGCGGGGGTGTGGCTGGCGCTGCTGCTCCTCGTATGGCTCCTGTCCGGCTGGGCCGTGCGGCCCATGGCCAAGGCCTGGGACATGCAGCGGCAGTTCGTGGCGGACGCGTCCCACGACCTCAAGACCCCCCTGACCGTGATTTTGAGCAACAGCGAGCTTTTGAAGCAGCAGAGCGAGGGCGACGACACGCCGGAGCTGGACCGCATCGCCGCCGCGGGGAAGCGCATGAAGGACCTGGTGCAGAAGATGCTGACCCTGGCCCGCATGGAGGACAACCCCACCCGGGGCGCCGGGGAAACCATGGACCTCTCCGACATGGTCATGGAGAGCGCCCTGGCCTTCGAAGCCACGGCCTTTGAACGGGGGCTCACCATCGACGAGAACGTGGAAAGCGGCCTCGCCGTCAAGGGCAACCGGGACCAGGTCCAAAGCGTCCTCGAGTGTCTGCTGGACAACGCCTGCAAGTACGCCGCCCCGGGAAGCGCCATCACCGTGTCGTTGGAGAAGGCGGGCAAGAAGGCCAGGCTTTCCGTCCACAACACCGGCTCCTACATCCCGGCGGAGGACCTTGCCCATGTGTTCGAGCGCTTCTACCGGGCGGACAAGAGCCGCACCGCCGCCGACAGCTCCGGCCTGGGCCTGGCCATCGTAGAGAGGGTGGCGGAGGCCATGGGCGGTTCCGTAACCGCCGAAAGCAGCGAAGAAAGCGGCACGACCTTCACGGTGCTGCTGCCGCTGCCCCGGGAAACTGTCTGATTTATCGCAGCAAAAGCGGTCCTGTTCGACGCAGGACCGCTTTTTCGTATACTTTGTCCAGGATCGGGCCATGCTTTTCCTGTAAATCTTTCAAAGGAGGAAAGCCCATGACCCGTTCCGCGTATCTGTATCTGCTGCTGGGGCTGCTGCTGCTGACCGTCGCCCTGGCGGTGCTGCTCCCCCGCTTCCGGCGGGAGAAAGCGCCCGCGGGCCAGGGACTGTACAGCGTGGACAGAACCAACTACTTCCCCTCCCCCTCCGGGGACGGACCCTGCCGCACCCGCTTCTACCCCACGGACGTGGCGGGCGCCGGCCGCCAGTGCCCCGGCGATCGGGAGATCCGCCGCCGGGAGGTCCTTCGCCGGGAGGAGCGGTCATGACGCCCCAGGCATACCAAAAGCGGGTCAACGAGCTGCTGCCCCGGTCGAAAACGGGGCTCATGTGCCTGAAAGCCTTCCTGGTGGGCGGGCTCATCTGCTGCCTCGGGCAGCTCCTTCAGGATTTGGGCAGGATGTATCTGGACCTTGACAGGGATCAGGCGGGGGCCCTGTGCTCCATCGGCCTCATCTTCCTGGCCGGGTTCCTCACGGCCCTGGGCGTCTTCGACAGGATCGCCGCCTTCGCCGGGGCGGGGACCGTGGTGCCCATCACGGGCTTCGCCAACTCCATCGTGGCCCCGGCCATGGAGTTCCGCTCCGAGGGCCTCGTCACCGGCACCGCCGCCAAGCTCTTCCAGATCGCCGGGCCAGTGCTGGTCTACGGCATCGGCAGCAGCGTGGTGTATGGGATCATTTTGTATCTAATAGGTACTTAATGAAAGCACGCACCTTTTTTGTAAAAAAGCTGCAGCCAAAAACTTTCAGGAAGAGGAAAAGCTATCGTCCCTATCCCTGCTTTCCCTTCCTGATTTCTCTTTTTGCGCCGCTTTTCTCTTTAACCTAAAGAGAAAAGCGGCAAAAGAATACGTTTATCTCCGTTAGCCCTTGTCATACTAAACTACAGCAAACTGCGATAGATCGACTCTCTCCTTCAACGCGATTTGAACCAGATCTTCAGCCGAACAGGATTGTACTTTGGACAAATCTACGAGGGCCATGGGCATTCCCGAAAATGCTGCCGTGCCGTAATAGTCGATCAAATAGTCTCGCAGCTTATCTACATCGATCGTCATTTCGTTCACCCCTGAAAACTCACGATCAGGAAAAGTCCCTTCACAGGATCGTTTCCGGCCATCATGGCCGATGCCAGCTTTTGATCTTTGAGCACATAGCAGTACGTATCCTCTATGGATACCCGCAAGGATTCATCCATATCGACGGCGGAAAGGTAAATGTTATAGTTCATGCTTGCGTCCGTCTCGTCCTGGCCCAGCAGGTACATGTACTGCACCACGCCGGATTCCGTTTTCTTTGAATCGAAGGTGATGTCGAAGATGACCGAATCCGGGGTGGGCATCTCCGGCACCTCCGCAAAATACGACACCACGTTCCCTTCGACGGCTTTGCCGGAAAGGCGATCCATCTCGATGGCAAGATAGCTGAAGGAGCTGGAGACCTGCTGCAGGTACAGCTGGTAGAGTACGGACTGATTGGCCAGTGAAGTCGAATCCATCCCTGTTATCGCAGGGGGACAAGCTTTTTCAAGAAGCCTTACCTGATACACGAGAAAGTCGAGTCCCTGCTCCGCCGAGCAGGCTTCGATGATGGCCAAATAGGATTCCTTCATTTTTGCCGTGTACCCATCCGCTGTCTGAAAAGCTTTGAATTGCTCGCTGCCAGTCAAAGACGGAATACTTCCAATGCAGGAGAACAGCTTCCCGCCTTCGTCCATGATTTTGGCGAATTCGGTGTTAAGAAGGCTCAAAATCTTTTCATCCTGCGTTTCGCCATGAACGTACCTGATCGGTGCCGCAAGGAACAGGCAGCATAAAACCAAACACAACAGTTTTTTCATCTTTCCCTCCTGTTGAAAAACGCGGGGTATCCATTCCAGATATCCCCGCTACAGTATACCACAATTTGACTACATCTGTCTCTTCCTGTCGTTTATGGACGTTTTTCCGGATGCTTCGCAAAGTAATCCTGCATGTCGTTATAATACTTCCAATTAATCGTGCCGTCCTTGTTGTGCAGTTGATAACTGCTGTTTGATCTGCTGGACGATCCATCACAAGACGCGAACAGGATACATAGCACCACTACAAAAATGATTGCCAAAGCAATTCCCCCACCGCCATTTTTCCCATTTCTGCTCACAGGTTTAATCTCCTTTATCACTCACTCTTAAATCGCTCTAAAATCCAGGCTAAGAAGCATTACCACCCATTCTTTTTCGCCGTATCGTACTGCTTCTGCATATCCTTGTATAGATCAGGATCGACGCGCTTGACATAGTCAGAAAAGTTCTCACCTTGCTTGGGCATATCGTAACCATTCCGCTTGCTGCTGGAACTGCCCCCTGAATACGTTCCGCCGGAATAGGAATACGACGACCCGCTGCAGCCTGCCAGAAGAATGCTCATAATGACCATCATGACAATCATCGCAACGATTTGACCTATCTTTCTACCATTCTTTCCCATATGTTTCACTCCTTTCCCTGATTATATTAGCACTTTATCCTACTTTATCCTACTTGTCAATATTTTGTCGTAGACATTGGTATACTTTTTTTGAGGTGATCCCGCATGAAACCATTGAAAGAAAAAATCAGCATAACCATCGACAGCGATGTTTTGGAGAAGGCAAGGGCAGCCGCGGAAGCGGATGATCGTTCCCTGTCTCAGTTTATCAATCTTATTTTGAAAAAGTATCTGTCCGACACCCTTGCTTCGCTCAGCTGAGTGCGCAAAACGGCCTTATACCCATTTCTTACACGTCCATCAAGTCTCTCTATATTGAGCAGCACACCATTTATCCTGGAATACGCACAAAAAATGGGACGGGCAAGCCCGTCCCCTACGATATCCGCTCAAGCGCGGTGTAGCCGCGCGCACGCAAACAACAAAGGAAGAATGAACGGCTTCTGATCCGTCAAATCCAGCGACATGCGCGGTGGATTTGACACTTTACAGCCCTTGCCGCCCGGTGGTCTCACAGAGCCATAGGCAAGGGCTGTATGCGAAGCGAAGGCGGAGCCCAGCCCGTTGAAAAACACAGTTTTTCGACGGGCTGAGTTTATTTGCTCTTGTGGTCCTCGGCCACGGCGCCGTCGTGGTAGGCGTCCAGGAGAAGCATGAGGTCGTTGATCTGCTGGGTGAGCTCCCGGCCGGTGTCGGTCTCCTCGATCTTCTGCCGCCCGTCCAGGCGCTCGAAGACGTTGGCGGAGGAGGCGATGTCGAAGTTCTCGGCGATGGCCCGCTTGCGGCCCACGAAGGGCTGATGGGCCACGATCCGGTAGCTGTAGGAGGTGTAGATGAGGGTATAGCCGGCGATGCCCGAGGTGGACTGGTACGCCTTGCAGAAGCCGCCGTCGATGACGATCAGCTTGCCCCCGGCCTTCAGGGGGCTCTCCCCCTTCTTGGCCTTCACGGGCACGTGGCCGTTGATGATATGGTTGTGCGCGCCCTCGAGGCCGAATTCCTGCAGGATCTTTTCGCAGACCTCCGGCTGCTCATAGAGGGTATAGTAGGGATTCTTGGCCTCGGTCCAGGAGCTTTCGTCTTTGATGAGTCGGCGCTCGAAGGTGGTCATGCGGTCCTTGCCGAAGATGGGGCTGTTGCGACCGGCCCACAGGAACCAGAGGAAGTCCATGCCCAGCTCCCGCTCGGGGGTACCCACTTTGTAGTAGTAGGCCCGGCGGGCGGCGGCGTCGGCGTAGTCCAGGAAGTCCTTGCCGCTCCTTTCCACCCCGTCCAGGTTGAAGGTGAGGAAGTTCCCCGCCTTGTCCATGGGGATGCAGCCGTGGAAGAGGAGGTTCCCGTTGAAGATCTTGTAGATGCTGCCCTTGGAGTACAGGAAGCGGATATGCCGCTGGAGCTTCTCGCTGTTGCAGAAGGAGGCGGTGAGCTGGTCAATGACGGAGCTCTCCTCGGGGGTCAGGGTGTAGGGGTCCTTGGGGTCCACGGTGGGGAAGTCCACGTCCTCCAGGGGCCAGGTGACGCCGTTGATGGTGACGCACCTGTTCTCGTAGTCGATCTTATCGAGGAGCAGCCGATCCTCCATGCCGTACTCCGGGTGCCGCAGGATCTTCTGCCCCTCCAGCTTGAAGAGGATCACAGTGATGGCTTTGTGCATCCGGGCGGAGAGGAGCTTGTCCTTCTCGGACACGCCCAACGCCTCCTCCCCCATGAGCTTCACGGCGAAGCGGCTCACGTCGGCGTTCTTATACACCTCGTTGGCGAATACGCTGAGGGGCCGAAGGGAGATGCCGTAGCCCGTCTCCACCACCTCCAGGTTGTTGTAGTGGATGGAGTTGGACACCACCGTGGCCACCAATGTCCGGGAACCGGAGGCCGCGCCCATCCACAGGATGTCGTGGTTGCCCCACTGGATGTCCACGCTGTGATGCTTCAGGAGGGAATCCAGAATGATGTCCGCCCGGGGGCCGCGGTCGAAGATATCGCCCACCAGATGGAGCCGGTCCACGGCCGCCCACTTGATGAGGGCGGCGAGGGCTTCGATGAGGCCCGGGGCCTGGCCCACCTGGATGACGGTGGAGATGATGTTCTCGAAATAGTCCCGCTTGTCCAGGTCCTCCCCGTGGGTGTAGAGGAGCTCCTCCAGGATATAGGCGAAGTCCGGGGGCAGGTTCTTGCGGACCTTGGACCGGGTGTATCGCTCGCTGGTGGCCCGCGCCAGCAGGACCAGCCGATGGATGGTGATCCGATACCACTCCTCCAGATCCCTGATCTCGGGCGCGATCAGCTCCAGCTTCTCCCGAGGATAATAGATCAGGGTGGCCAGCTGATTCAGCTCCTCCCGGGGGACGGAATTGGCGAACAGCTCGTCCAGCCGCTCCCGGATCACGCCGGAGCAGGAGTTGAGGATGTGCAGAAAGGCCTCGTGCTCGCCGTGGACGTCGGAGATGAAGTGCTCGCAGCCCTTGGGCAGGTTCATGATGGCGTTCAGATTGATGATCTCCGTGGCCGCGGCGCGGACGGTGGGGAACATGCGGGAGAGCATTTTCAGATAGCGCAGGTCATTTTCCGTGTACGTGCGATGCTTTGCCATGGTCCAATTCTCCTTCATATGCTGTTTTTCGGATGAAATACGCGAAAGGACGCGCCGCTTACAGCAGCACGTCCTCCTGATCGGACGGTTCGCTCGTGGCTCGCTCCTTATCGTGGGAATGCTCCCGATCCACCTCCCACGAGATGAGGAAGGAGATGGCGCCGTGGAGCACCACCATGCCCGCCACGATGGCTAGCTCGATGGGGGTGCGGACCAGCACCAGCCGGACGATCTCCGCGCAGAGCATGATGATGAGGGCGATGTTCATAAATCGGGTCAGGGACAGGGTTATGTGGGGCTTGTGCCGGATCAGCATCCAGACGGTCTTGCCGCTGCCGTAAAGGAGGATGCCCATCGCGGCGATCTCCAGCAGCTCGATGCCCGCGTGGGCGATGTTGGTGGTGATGGTCGTCAACAGTTCCATGAACCGTGCCCTCCCCGCATTGATATAAAAAGTATAACACGGAAGGGGGCCCCGGCGCAAGGCTTTTTCGCGATTCGCGCCGCCGCCTGCAGGGCGGCAGATCCCGGGGGGCGAACAATTCACCGCCCCTCGCCATAGTATACCAATACTATCGTTCAGGAGGCCGCCTATGATCCCTCTCTCCCGCCTGCCCCTGGGGAAAACCGCCCCGGTCCGATCCCTGTCCGCGTCCGAGCCCCTGCGGGGCCGCCTTCTGGATCTGGGGTTCGTGCCCGACAGCCCGATCACGCCCCTGTACGCGGCCCCTCTGGGGGACCCCCGGGCCTATCTCGTGTGCGACACGGTCATCGCCCTCCGGCAGAAGGACGCGGTCACGGTGGCCGTGGAGGAAGCATGAGCCCCGTCGTGGGCCTGTGCGGCAACCCCAACGTGGGCAAGAGCACCCTGTTCAACGCCGCCACGGGCCTGAAGCAACACACGGGCAACTGGACCGGCAAGACCGTGGGCCTCCAAGCGGGCACGGCGCAGGTGGACGGCCGGGCGGTGACGGTGGTGGACGTGCCGGGGACCTACTCCCTTAGGCCCGTGTCCGAGGAGGAACGGGCGGCGGCCGACTTCGTCATGGAGGGAAGGGCGGACGCCTACATCGTGGTCCTGGACGGCACCAGCCTGAGGCGGAGCCTGCCGCTCGCTTTGGAGATCATGGCCCGGCAGCCCCGGACGGTCCTCTGCGTGAACCTGCTGGACGAGGCGAAAAAGCAGGGCGTCCGGGTGGACGCGGACGCTCTGTCGAAAGCCCTGGGCGTGCCGGTGATCGGCGCGGCGGCCCGCAGCGGCCGGGGGGTCCGGGAGGCCCTTCGCGCGGCGCTGGCTCTGGCGGAGGGACCGGCGCCCGTCCCCGCGCCCCTCTTTCCCCGGCCGGGGGAGACCGAGGCGGAAGCCTGCCACCGGCGGGCCGGGGAGCTGTGCGCGTTGGCGGTGGAGACGACGGGCCCGGGGCGGGCCGAGCGGCAGTTCCGGGCGGACCGGCTGCTGACGGGGCGGCGGCTGGGGATCCCGGTGATGCTGCTACTCCTGGGGCTGGTGTTCTTCCTGACGCTCCAGGGGGCCAACTACCCCTCCGCCCTGCTGGAAAAGGGATTCGCCCGGCTGGGTCTGTGGCTCCGGCAGGGGCTGAACGCCCTGGGCGCCCCGGCCTTCCTCACCGGGGCCCTGATGGACGGGGTCTACGGCACCACGGCCACGGTGGTATCGGTGATGCTGCCGCCCATGGCCATCTTCTTCCCCCTGTTCACCCTTCTGGAGGATTTAGGATACCTGCCCCGGGTGGCCTTCAATCTGGACCGGTGCTTCTCCCGATGCCACGCCTGCGGCAAGCAGGCCCTGACCGTGTGCATGGGCTTCGGGTGCAACGCCGTGGGCGTCACGGGCTGCCGGATCATCGACTCCCGGCGGGAACGGCTCATCGCCATCCTGACCAATGCCATCACTCCCTGCAACGGCCGGTTCCCGGCCCTGTTGACCCTGTGCACCGTGTTCTTCGGCGGCGGGCTGCTGCCCGTGGGCCTCATGGTGGGGCTGATCGCCTTCTCCCTGGCCATGACGCTGGGAGTGTCCTTCCTGCTGTCCCGGACCGTCCTTCGGGGCCAGCCCTCCGCCTATACCCTGGAGCTGCCGCCCTTCCGCCGGCCCCAGGTGGGGAAGGTGATCGTGCGCTCCCTCCTGGACAGGACGCTGCGCATCCTCCTGCGGGCGGTGACGGTGGCGGCCCCCTGCGGGCTCCTCCTCTACCTGCTGGGAAGCCTGCCCCAGCAGGGCCCCTCCCTCCTCTCCCGGCTGGTCCGCCTTTTGAACCCCCCGGGCCATATCTTTGGCCTGGACGGAGCCATCCTCAGCGGCTTTTTGCTGGGGCTCCCGGCCAACGAGATCGTTCTCCCCCTGACCGTGCGGGGCTATGGAGCCGCAGGCGTCCTGTCCGCCGAGGCTGCGGCGGGATCTCTCGGCCCCGCCCTCCTCTCCGCCGGCTGGACCCGATGGACCGCCCTCAGCTTCATGGTCTTTTCCCTCCTCCATTTCCCCTGCTCCACCACCCTTTGGACCATCAAAAAGGAGACCGGCTCCTGGGGCTGGTGCCTTTTTGCGGCTGTCCTGCCCACGGTTTTCGGTCTCCTTGTCTGTCTTATCCTGCGCCTTATCTCGATGGCGGGATAAAACGGGAGGGGCATGCCCCTCCCGTCGGCTCCTCTTTCAAAGGAGCAATCCTGTGATTTCAAAAAGCGCCACGAATCCCACGATCACCAGCATCAGCGCCGTGCCGCAGCCGATGCCCATCCTGTCGTTTTTGCGCGCCTCCCTGAGCGTGTCCACATAGGCGGCAAACTGCTCCACCTCCTGATCCAGATACCCGTAGTTGTTGTCCATATCGCTTGCCTCCTCTCTTTTCGATGAGGCAAGCATATCAAAGTAATTGTCCCATTTGCAGGACTTTGGCACTGGGTCACGAAAGGTTCACGGACGGGTCACGGAATGGTAAAAAACGGTCCTCACGCTGCCAGTTTGTCCCGCCGGGTGTTGATGCAGTAGAGCACCAAGTCCACGCTGACCATCAGGATATCGGCGATGTAGAACCAGACGGAATAGGCCAAAGTACCGGTCTGGCGGTAGGCGTAGAGCTTGCCGAAGAGGCCGATGAGGTAGCCGACGATGACCAGCACCTCGAAGACGACGCTCTTGCCCTTGGCTGTCCTGGTCCTGAGGGCCTTGGCGATGTTGAAGGGCCAGGAGCACCCGAACAGGCACAGCATGGCGATCTCGCAGAATTGTGGAATGGACATAATAGCACCTCCTGATCAAATTTCGGTTCAAATGTCAGCAGCCTTGTTTCACCCGCTGCAGCTGTTTCTCAAACGCCTCCATGACCTCCCGGGGCGCGGTGATGGCGGCCTCGCCGTCCAAGCCGAAGAGCCAGCCGAAGAACTGGGGGCTCACGGCCACGGTGGTGCGGATCTGGAAGTGGTCCTCGTCCACGCTGGTCACGGCCACGTCCTTGCCGAAGGTGTCGATGACCACGCCGATCATCCGGTTGGAGAAGCGGAGGGTGACGGTCTGCTCCTCCCCGCCGAACATGGAGAAGTTCTTCCGGGTGTACTCCCCCATCTCCTTCTCAGGCAGCAGGTCCTTTCCCCGGCGGAACATCTCCGTGACCTTGATGCCGTCCATCTTGTCCACCCGAAAATGCTTGATCTTTCCGGCCTCGGCCTCGTAGGCGATGAGGTAGTAGTTCTCCTCCGCCCAGGAGAGGGCCAGGGGGCTCACCCGGTAGGGGCGGCCGTTGCGGCGGAACTTCTTCTCCTTGGTGACGGTGTAGGAATAGTACCGAAACTCGATCTGCCGATCCTCGGCGATGGCCTGGTGGATGGCGTCCACGTTGTAGTAGATGGACTCGTTCATGCTCTTGATCCGGTTCTTCACGTACAGCTGCCGCTTCATGAGGGCCGCCTCGTGGACGCTCATGAGGCCGGCCAGCTTCCGGATCAGCTGCATGGTCTTGCGCTCCGTGATGAACTTGCTGGACTGGACGCTGTCGATGAGGAGCTTGATCTCCGGCAGCTCGAAGTCCCGCTCGCCCACGTAGTAGCCCGCAGTCCGGCCCCGGGTGCCGTGGACGTCCAAACCGAAGTCCCGCAAAGTTTCGATGTCGCTGTAGATGCTCTTGCGTTCGGCCTTCACGCCCGCCTCGTTGAGTCGGCGGATGATGTCCTCCGTGGACAGGGGATGCTCCTCGTCGCTCTCCTGGAGCAGCAGGCGCATGACGTACAGGACCTTGGCCTTCTGATTGATCGCTCTGGGCATGTTCTTTCCCTCCTATAGAATGCGAATGGGGCCGTCGAAGCGGATGGTCCGCTCCCGGCCGGAATCGAAGCGAATGACGACGCACTGCTGGTCCTTCTCTACCTCCAAAACGGTGCCCGGGCCGAACAGGGCGTGCTCCACCCGCACCCCGGGGCCGAGGGGGTCCGAGGGCGGGGCCATGCGCCGCTGGGTGGATCGGATGTAGCGTTTGGCCTCCCCCTCCCAGGCGGGGTCCAGCTCCACCAAATAGTTTAAATGCTCCTTCCCCATCTCGAACAGGAACCGGGAGGGGTACCGGGCCGTGCCCTCGTGGGAGACGCCGGCGGCCTCGGTGAGGGTCAGGGTCTTCTCCGCCCGGGTGCAGGCCACGTAGCAGAGCCTTCGCTCCTCCTCCATGCGCTCGGCGGTGTCGGTCTTGCGGCTGGGGAAGACGCCCTCGTTGAGGCTGGCCACGATCACGTGGGGAAACTCCAGCCCCTTGGCGTTGTGGACGGTCATGAGCTTCACGGAGTCCTTCCGATCCTCCCGATCCCGGTCCGTAAAGAGGGCCACCTCCGAGAGGTAATCCTCCAGGGTGCAATCTTCGCCTGCGCTGGTTTCATATTCCTCTATGCTCTGCAGGAGCTCGGCGATGTTGTCCAGCCGGTCCCCGTCGCCCAGCTGTTTGAGCATCTTCATGTACCCGCTTTCCGTGAGCAGGTGGCTCAAAAGCTCGCTCATCTTCATGCCGTCATGGTTCTCGTAGGCTTTCAGCAGAGCCACGAACCCGGCGGCGTCGGAGGACTGGATCATGGGATCGTCCAAATTGTCCAGGAGCGCCCCGTACAGGGTGCAGCCCTTCTCCTGGGCGTAGGCCCTAAGGAAGGCCATGCGCTTCTTGCCCACCCCCCGCCGGGGCTCGTTCACCACCCGGGCGAAGGCGAGATCGTCGCCGAGGGCCAGCATCCGAAGGTAGCAGATGGCGTCCTTGATCTCCTTGCGGCCGTAGAACTCCATGCCCCCGTAGACGGCGTAGGGGATCTTGGCGTGGAGGAGGGCGTCCTCCAGGCTCCGGGACACGTAATGGGCCCGGTAGAGGATGGCCATGTCCCGCCAGTCGTTCCCCGCCGCCTTCAGCTCCTTCAGCCGGGAGACGATGAACTTCGCCTCCGCCCCCACGTCCTTGGCGTGATAGTAGGGCGGCACGGGGCCCGGGGGGTTCACGGCACGGAGCGTCCGCTCCACCCGCTGTTGGTTCTTCTCGATGAGGGCGTTGGACGCGGCCAGGATCTGGGGGGTGCTCCGGTAGTTCTCGGTGAGGACGACGGTCTGGGCTCCCGGGTACTTGTTGGGGAAGTCCAGAATGTAGCGGACGTCCGCCCCCCGCCAGGTGTAGATGGTCTGGTCCGGGTCCCCCACCACGAAGAGGTTTTTGTGGCAGGAGGAGAGCATGTCGGCGAGCTCGTACTGCTTGCCGTCGATGTCCTGGAATTCGTCCACCATCACGTATTCGAAGCGCCTGGCCCACTTCTCCCGGACCTGCTGATTCTGCCGCAGCAGGGCCACCGCCATGTCCACCAGGTCCTCGAAATCCAGGGCGTAGATCTTCCGCTGCTCGTAGAGGTAGCGGTAGAACATCTGCTTTTTCCGGTTCTGCTCCCGGTCGATGAGATCGAGGAGGGGCCCGTCGCTTTCGCCGGTGAGAAGGGGCACGTAGGCAAGGTCCCACTTCATGTCGTCGGTGAGGTCCGCCGCCTTGTGGAGGCTCATCTCCTTGAGGGTCATGCCCATGTCCTCGAACACGGTGCGCAGGAGGGAGTTCTTGTCCTCCTCGTCCAGCACCAAAAAGTTTTGGGGCCAGCCCAGGGTGTGTAGGTCCTCCTTCAAAATCATGAGCCCCAGGGCGTGGAAGGTGCAGATATAACCCGTGTCAGCGTCCCCCACCATGTGGCGGACCCGCTGCTTCATCTCGTTGGCGGCCTTGTTGGTGAAGGTCACGGCCAGGATGTGGCCCGGGCTCACGCCCCCCGCCTCCACCAGATACCCGTAGCGCCGTGTGAGGGTCCGGGTCTTGCCCGTGCCGGCCCCCGCCACCACCCGGATGCGCCCCTCGGTGGCCTCCACCGCCCGGCGCTGGGCCTCGTTCAATCCCGCTAAGCTGTCCATGCTGTCCCTTTCCTGTCCCTTTTTCTGTATCATACCATACTATCTGTCCCATAAACAGGATTCTTTCACTCATTTTGAGGAATGTTTACAAAATGGGTCCCCTCGTTTTCTCTCTTGCGGTATCTTCAACCCTGTGGTAAAGTAGGTTTATCGGAAAGGAGGCGACGGCCATGATGATCTCCACCAGAGGGCGATACGCCCTCCGGGTGATGCTGGACCTGGCGCAGGACGCAAGCGGGGCCTACGTCCCGTTGGATTCCATCGCCCGGCGGCAGGGCATTTCGGAAAAGTATCTCGAAAGCATTCTGGCGACGCTGAGCCGGGCCGGTCTGGTACAGGCGCTTCGGGGCAAGGGCGGCGGCTACAAGCTGAGCCGGCGGCCGGAAGAATATCCCATCGGCGAGGTGCTGCGGCTGACGGAAAAGTCCCTGGCTCCCGTGACCTGTCTCGAACCGGGCACGGTCTGTCCCCAGGCCGAGCGCTGCCCCACCTACCCCCTGTGGCAGGGCCTGGACAAGGTCATCGACGACTATTTGATGGCCCACACTTTGAATGATTTGCTGCCGCGCGGGAAGGAATAACCTATTGACAAGGTAGGTTTATATGCTATACTGGGATCGAAAGAATTACGGGAGGAACCCTGCATGATATACGCAGACAACGCGGCCACCACCAAGATGAGCCCCCGGGCTCTGCAGGTGATGACGGACACAGCCCGGAACGTCTGGGGCAACCCCTCCAGCCTCTATGAACTGGGGCAGGCCGCCCAGGAGACCCTGGCGGACGCCCGGGCGCGCATGGCCCGCATTTTGGGCGCGGAGCCGAAGGAAATATACTTCACCTCCGGCGGCAGCGAGGGCGACAACCAGGCCATTCGCTCCTGCGCCCGGCTGGGCGCGGCCAAGAACAGGCGCCACATCGTGTCCACCGCCTTCGAGCACCACGCCGTGCTCCACACGCTGAAACGCCTGGAGAAGGAGGGCTATGAGGTGACCTATCTGCCGGTCCATGAAAACGGCATCGTCACCGCGGACGAAGTGGCGGCGGCCATCCGGCCCGACACCTGTCTGGTCACGATCATGTTCGCCAACAACGAGATCGGCACCATCCAGCCCGTCAAAGAGATCGGCGCCGTCTGCCGGGCGGCCAAGGTCCCCTTCCACACGGACGCGGTCCAGGCGGCGGGCCACGTGAGAATCGACGTGAAGGAAATGAACATCGACCTACTCTCCCTCTCCGCCCACAAGTTCCACGGCCCCCGGGGCGTGGGCGTCCTCTACTGCCGGACGGGCCTGCCCCTCTACCCCCTCATCGAAGGCGGCGCGCAGGAGCGGAACCGCCGGGCGGGCACGGAGAACGTGGCGGGCATTTGCGCCATGGCGGCGGCGTTGGAGGAGATGGTGGCGAACCTGGACAGGAACGCGGCTTACGTGAGCGCCCTCCGGGACAGGCTCATCGACGGCCTCTCGGCCATTCCCCACAGCGCCCTCAACGGGGATCGGAAAAACCGGCTCCCAGGCAACGTGAACTTCTGCTTCGAGGGCATCGAAGGCGAAAGCCTGCTGCTGCTCCTGGATCAGGCGGGCATCTGCGCCTCCTCCGGCTCGGCCTGCACCTCCGGCTCCCTGGACCCCAGCCACGTGCTCCTCGCTATCGGGCGGCCCCACGAGGTGGCCCACGGCTCCCTGCGGCTGACCCTCAGCGAAGAGAACACCGAGGCGGACGTGGACGAGATATTGAAGGAGGTGCCGCGGATCGTGGAATACCTCCGGGGCTTCTCCCCCATCTGGCAGGATTTGATCAGCGGGCGGCGCGCCCATATGTTATAAGAAAGGATGCAGATATGGCTCTTTACAGTGAAAAAGTGATGGATCATTTTCTCCACCCCCGGAACGTGGGCGTCATCGAGGACGCGGACGGCGTGGGCGAGGTGGGCAACGCCAAGTGCGGCGATATCATGAAGATCTTTCTGAAGATCGAAAACGGCGTGGTCACCGACGCCAAGTTCTCCACCTTCGGCTGCGGCAGCGCCATCGCCTCCAGCTCCATGGCCACGGAGATGATCAAGGGCCAGCCCATCGAGAAGGTGATGGAGCTGACCAACAAGGCCGTGGTGGAGGCGCTGGACGGGCTCCCCGCCTACAAGCTCCACTGCTCGGTCCTGGCCGAGGAGGCGGTGAAGGCGGCCCTGAAGGACTACTTTGACAAGAACGACATCCCCTACGACCCCGCCCAGTTCCCCGAGGCCCCCAGCTGCGCCTCCTGCGACGTGCACTGAACCCCATACGCAAAAAAGCACGGGCGACCGTGCTATTTTTTAATTATTTCAGAATTGTCCGTAGATGAAGTCCGAGGCCGTGTAGCCGGGGCCGTAGGCGCCGAGAAGCAGGGTCAAAAGGAGCAGGGCCGCGGCGGTGAAGAAGAGCTTCGCCGGAGTGTCGAGATATTGGGTACGGAAGGAGCCGTCGCCCTTTTTGATGCTGACGAAGAGCATCAGGGCAGTCATGAGGGCGACCACGATCCACAGTGCCGGAGACATGCCCCCGGAGGAAAGATACTCCACGAGCGCGCCGCCGTCCCAGGCGGTGAACAGGGACCGAAAAGCCTGCCACACATGAGCGGGGGCGGCATAGATGTCCCACAGGCGGATCAGGCACATAAGGAGGAAGGTGCGGAGGATCTCGAAGGCCCCGTAGGCCTTCGTGGCTTTCAGCCCCGGGAAGCGGCGGTGGAACCGTTCATACAGGGGCTTGAGGGTGAGGGAAAGGATGATGACCACCCCGTTGGTGAGGCCCCACAGGGCGTAGTTCCAGCCCGCCCCGTGCCACACGCCGGTGGCGAACCAGGTGACCAGGGTGGCGGTATAGAGGGGCAGACGGGACAGGAAGCTGTCGCCAAATTTCGTGCGAAGCCGCTTTGTCCACTTCAGAAAGGTCTTCGACACGTTCAGGGGATAGAACACGTAATCCCGGAACCAGCCGCCCATGGTCATGTGCCAGCGGGTCCAGTATTCCTCGATGTTTTTGGAGAGGTAGGGCCGATCGAAGTTCTCCGGCAGAACGACGCCGAAGAGCTCCCCCACGCCGAGCGCCATGTCGATGCCGCCGGTAAAGTCGGCGTAGAGCCGCAGGGCGTAGAGGATCATTTGAAGCAGCACCAGGCTCCCCGGGATCCCGCCATCGAACGCGGGCATGGCCACGGCCAGCAGCCGGTCCGCCACGATCAGCTTCTTGGCCGCGCCCCAGGCGATGCGGACGAGACCCCGGCCGACGCGGTCCATATCGAAGTCCGCGCCCTCATAGAGGGTCTTACTCAGCATGTCGTACCGGCTGATGGGCCCCTGGATCATCTGGGGGAAGAAGGAAGCGAAGAGGGCGTATTTAAGGAAGTTCTTCTCCGGCGGGTACTTGCCCCGCTTCACGTCGATAAGATACCCGATGGATTGAAAGGTATAGAAGGAGATGCCCAGGGGCAGCACCCAGTTGACGGAAAAGGGGGCGCGGACCGCCTCCAGGAAGAAGCGGGTGTATTTGAGGGCCGCCAGCAGGCCCAGGTTCAGGAGCAGGCAAAGAAGGAACAGGGTCGTGCGCTTCCGTCCCGCCTTCTTTTTATAGGCGGCGACGGCCTCCCTGGTCAGCTCCTTCTTATGCTCCGCCACATAGGCTTTCTGCCGCTCCAGGCTCCGGCCCAGGACCAGGGCAGTCCCGTAGACGGTGACGACGGTGACGCCGAGGAAGGGCAGGTACGCCCGCCCCGCCAGGGCATAGAAGACCACGCTTCCCCCCAGCAAAGCGAGGTAGCGGAAGCGCTTGGGCAGGACGTAATAGAGTATGAACAAAGCTCCCACCAGCAGGAGGAAGCCGCCGGAAAGGAAGGTCATTCGTTTTCGATGCGCTCGATCAGGGCGAAGAGGGCCCGGGCGCTGTTGAAGTTCTCGGGCACGATGTCCACGGCCCCCAGCTCCACGCCGTAGGTTTCGCTAAGCTCCGCCGCGATGGAGACCACGTCGAAGGAGGTCAGCACCTTGCGGTCGATGAGCCCCTCCGCCGTCTCAAAGTCGATGTCGGGATGGAGGTCCCGCAGCAGGGACAACAGTTGTTCGTAGGTCATTTTCCGTACTCCTTTTGTTCGATGGCCCGCCGGTCGATCTTCCCGTTGGGAAGGTGCGGGAGCTCGCTGCGCTGCTCGGTGCGGTTGGGGGTCATGTACCCGGGCAGCTTCACCTTCAGGCCCACCACCAGATCCCAGGGCTGGGCCGGGCCCGTGTAGAAAAGGTCGATCCGCTGCCGGTCGGCCACATAGCAGCACACGGCCTCGTGGACCCCCTTCAGGCTCATGGCGGCGGCTTCGATCTCCCCCAGCTCCACCCGATGGCCCATGTGCTTGATCTGCTGGTCCCGGCGGCCGATGAAGACCAGGTCCCCGTTCTCGTCGAACCGGCCTATGTCGCCGGTGCGGTAAAAGGTGAGGCCCAGATCCCCCACCGGATCCGGTATCAGGACAGCCTCGGTGCGCTCCGGGTCCTTATAGTAGCCCGCCATGACGCACTTGCCGCCCAGGGCGATCTCGCCCTCTGTATCCGGCCGGCCCTGATCGTTGAGGAGCAGGAGGGAGGTGCCCGGGAAGGGTCTGCCCACGGGCACGGGCTTGTCCGGGTCCTGGGGGCCGATCACGGGATGATAGACGCTCATGCCCGTGCACTCCGTGGCCCCGTAGAGCTGGAAGATCCGGGCGTCGGGACAGGCCTTCTGCCAGGCCGCGAGCTGCTTCACGGGGAAGGTCTCGCTGCCGAAGCAGATAAGCTTCACATGCTCCGGCACCACGGCGTAGAAGGTCCGAAGCCGTGACACCAGGCTGAAGGCGGAGGACACCCAGCAGAGGGCGTTGATCCGCCGCGCGTTGATATACTCGATGAGGGACACCGGGTTCACGAACAGCTCCCGGGGCAGCAGATAGGCCGTGCCGCCCTTCACCACGACCCCCAAAAGCTCCTTGAGCCAGGCGTCGAAATAGAGGGGCGACTGGATGCCGAAGATCAGGCTTTCGTCGAAGCCCAGCGCTTCCGGCAGGGTGGCCGCGTAATCCAGGAGGCTGCTCTCCCGGATGGAGACCCCCTTCGGTTCCCCGGTGGAGCCGGAGGTGAAGACCACGTAGCTGAGGGCGTCCTCTTCGCTCTCCTCTCGCAGTCTTTCGGGGCCGGGGAAGGACGCCGCGAGGCTGTAGATCAGATGCTCCGCCGCCGGGCACAGCCCCTCCGCCGCGGTCAGATTCTTCTGATCGGTGAGGATGAACCGGGGGTTCACCGTGCGCACGATGCGATCCAGGCGCTCCCGGGGCATCTGCTCGTCCAGGGGCACGTAGAAGCAGCCCGCCTCCAGAACGCCCAAAAAGGCGGCGATCTCAAAGGCGCTCCGCTCCATGAGCACGCCCACGGGCTCGGCCTTTGCGCCGTTGTGACGGAGGCAGGCCCCCACGTTGGCCGCCGCCCGGCGCAGCGCAGCGAAGGTGAGCCCCGTCTCCCCGTCGGAAAAGGCCGTCTTGTCGGGCAGCCGGTCCGCCGTCCCATTCAGATAGGATAAAAAGCTTTTCATAGAAATCCGTTTACCGGTCCTCCGCAGCCCGATACTCCATGGTGGCGATGCGCCGGACGTCGTCCCCGGCGGCCTTCACCTGGATCAGCAGCAGCGTCTGTCCGCTGTGGTAGGTGTAGACCCCGTTCTCCTCCGTGCCCCCCAGCAGGGACAGGAGTTTTTCCTCCTCGTCGTAGATCCGAAGGCCCTGGGGCGTGATCACCGTGTCGTCCACCACCGAGACGGCGGTGATCCGGTTCGTCCCCTCCACCTCGTTCACCGTCAGCTCGAAGCCCGGGTAGTAGTAGAAGATATCCTTGCCGATGTAGGCGCAGCTGTCGGCCTCGAAGGTGCCTATAGGCTCGCCCAGGGCTGAGAGCACCCCGTCCGCCGCCATCATGGGCTCGATGCGCACGCCCCGGCTCTCAAAATACAGGTCCAAAGCGGGCTCAGCCTCCTCCCCCTGCTCCGGCGGCGGCAGTTCCGTCCCCTGGGTGATCGGGGCGCTTCCCCCCTGAGGCGCGGGCGCGGCGGTGCTTTGGGCGGCCGCCGGGGCGTTGGGGTCCAGATAGACCACGCCCGGCTTCTCGGCGGGCTGGGCCGTGCCGCCGCAGCCCATGAGGGCCAGCAGCAGCGCCGCCAGGAGGGCGGCTCCTATCCGTGTGCGTGTGTTCATCCGTTCGTCGACCCCTTTCTCTGTTTTTCCTGCTCGTATCGCCGGGAAAGATCGTCGTACCGGGCGGCCTCTACCGGGTCCAGCCGCTGATCCTCGATGAGCCCCCGATCACAGAGGTGCTGCCCCAGCCACCGGGTGTACTTCTCCGCCCCGTAGACGTTCAGGTGGATGCCCCCGTCGTAGGTGTCGGTGGCCAAATCGATGCCCATCTCGTCCATGCGGGGGATGGCGTTGATATACGCCACGCCGTTTTTGTCGGCGTAGTCCGTGAGCCAATCGTCCCACTCGCCGTACCAGGCCGGGTACAGGCAGGGGCTCTTGATCAAAATGAGCGCTATCCCCTTCTCCCGGCACAGAGCTGTGATCCGGTCAAGATACGCCGCCGGCTTCTCCCCGAAGACGGGGTCCTTCAGCACCGGCGCGCTAGGCAGCCGGGTGTAGGGCACGACCTCCGTCCGCATGAGGTAGCCGTTGTAGGTGAGCTCCGGCCCCCGGAACAGGTATCGGGCGTCCTCCGCCGTGAGCTCGAAGATCCGATCGTGATACCGCAGCAGGGGTATGTAGTAGCTGAGCTCCTTTTCCTCCGGCAGCAGGGAGGCACGGACGGCCTCGACCTTCTCCCGGGAAAGGCGCATGCCGTCCAGCGTCATGCGGTTGTACGCTTCGCTCTGGGGCTCGGCGTACCGCAGGGAGCAGACGGACAGGACCACCGCCCGGGGCGTCTCCGTTTTCAGCGCCTCCCGAAGCAGGTAGTAGCTCTGCCACATGAGCTGCTGGGCGCTGCCCCGGATATAACTGGTGGCCCCGAACTCGTTGAACAACGTCACGGGGGAAAAGCTCTCGTAGACCTCGCAATCGCCCACGAACAGGATCTGATGGCCCTCCTCCCGATGGGCGTACCAGTTCTCCACCATGCTCCCCTCCAGGGTGATCCCCGAGGCGTATTTGGGCCGCACCAGCCGCCCGAGGCCCCAAACGAGCAGGGCCAGAAGCAGCAGGGCGCATATAGGGGCGAACCAGCTTCGTTTCTTCATACGTCTCTCCAAAGCGTTACCAATCTCTGACGAAGGGCGTTTCCGGCGTGGCCGGGAAGGCCCAGTCGTTCTTCTTCCAGTAGCTGGGATACATGCTCTGCATCTCCTCCATGGTGAGCATGAAGATCTCGTACTTGCTCCGGGGCCCGTGGTTGATGGGGTCGAAATGGTACCATCCCGAGCCCAGGTCCACCAGCAGCCAGTAGTGGCCCCAGCGGTTCACGAACATGGTCCTGGCCCCCAGCTTCTCCAGCAGCACCTTGGCCACCGCGCAGTAGGTGAAGCAGTCCCCCTTCCGGGTGGTGAGCCCCCGCCATGCTTCGTACTTCCAGTCCCGTTTGTTGGAGTAGTCCCGGAAGATGTAGCCGTAGTATATGTCCCGGTAGATGGCGTAGGCCTTCTGCGCCGTGGTCATGTCGTCGGTCACCAGCCGGGAAAGGACCTCGTCCGCCTTGGCCTGCAGCTGCTCGTCGGTGACGGAGGCCTTGATGAAATGGAGATACACCGTCTTCTCGGCGGTGTTCCCCGCCCGGTCCGTGGCCCGATAGGTCACGGGATAGCTGCCCCGGGCGTAGATGTCCACGGCGCTGTTGTCCACCGTGAGCACGATGTCCTCGGGATCGTCGGCGTTGTCCGCGGCCGAGACCTGCCCGAAGTAGGAAACCGTCTCGCCGATGTACACATACCGGTTCACCACGCCCAGGATCGTGGGCTTCTCCGTATCCCGGACGATCTTCACCGTGCCCTCGATCTCGGTCCGGTTCCCCTCGGCGTCCACCCCCGCGATGGCCACGGTCTGTTCCCCCTCACGGGTCCAGTCCGGCTCGATCACGTAGGAGAGGGTCAGAGCCGTCTCGTCCTTCGCCGTTTCCAGCAGGGCCGCCGGGGACTTGGGATGGTCCACATAGGCCAGGAGCTTTTTGGGGAACGCCAGATCCGGGGCCACGGTGTCCACCACGAAGAGCCGCTGGATGCAGGGCACCTCGTCCACGGTGGCGTTGATGTCATAGCAGCCCGGCGTCCGGGGCACGAACCGCTCCGTCTTCACCTCGCCCGAGAAGGCGGGATCCAGCTCCCGCTGCCGATCGTGGACCGTCATCCCCGCCACGAAGCGGCGGCTGGCCTCCCAGATCAAGGGCTGCAGATCGGACACGAGGACCGGGATCACGCCCCTGGTCTCGTTCCCGCCGGCGTCCGTCACCGCCACGGTCACGTCCTGATACCCCTGTCGCGACCAGTCGGGCGGGGGATCGAAAGCGTAGGTCAGTGCCGAAGCGTCCCGGGCCGAAAGCACCAGGCTCTCCGGCGACAGGGCCTGCCCCGTCCGGGCGTAGGCCGCCGAAGCGAAGACGCACTGGGGGGCCGCGGTGTCGGCGATCACCAGGGCGGTCTCATACACCTGCCCCGCCGCCTCCACCTCCACGGCGCGGACCCCGGGGGTGCGGGTGTCCAACCCGGACAGGTCGGTGACGAACCGGCCCTCCACCGTGTCGTTGGGCAAAAAAGCGCGCAGGGGCGGCACGGCCTCCCCCGCCTCCATGTCCACCCGGGGCACCGCGCCCAGGATGGTGCAGGAGGTTTCCACAAAGCTCACGTTCCCCGACAGGTCCTCGAGACGCACCGTGACGGGCCATTCCCCCGCCTCGTGGAACCGGGGCGGCTGCTGGAAGGACACGCCCACCAGCTGGGCGTCCCGCAGGTCCGCGATGAAGGTCTCCGGGCCGGTCTCCTCGTCCACCCCCAGCACCCGGAAAACGCCCCGGGCCGCGGGCGCCGTGGTGTCCCGAACGCGAACGAGGGCGATCCGGGGGCCAGCGGACCCCGCCGCCAGCACCACCGCATCGCCGGTCTTTCGCCAGTCGATCTTTTGGGTGTCGAAGCACCAGCGCCCTTCGCGCCCGTCCCGCATCAGGGCGGAGGCCGGGGGGCAGCTGCCGGTGAGCTCCCACGCCGTCACGGGGCGCACCTCCCGATACAGCAGGAAAAAGGCGCCGACGGGCAGGGCGACCAGGAGCGCCAGCCCTTCCAGCAGGAGCCACAGCCACCGGGTCCTATGGGTTTGTCGCTCCTGTTCCTCCACTGCCGCGCCTCCATAAATTTACGTCCTTATCATAGAAGAAAACGACAGGGATGTCAATAAAACGGGCGGGCGGGAGTTGTAAAACCATCGTTGAAAAGGGGGAAAAACAGGCGTATACTGATGTAAACCCATTGAAAAAGGAGAAAACTGCCATGCCCTGCACCACCATCCTGGTCGGCAAACGCGCCAGCAACGACAACTCCACCATGATCTCCCGGACCGACGACGGTCACTTCGACGTGAAGAAGCTGGTGGTCGTGGAACCCAAGGACCAACCCCGGAAGTACAAGAGCGTCATCTCCCACGTGGAGGTGCCCCTGCCTGAAACGCCCCTTCGCTACACCGCCTGCCCCAGCGTGGACCGCACCCACGGCATCTGGGCCGCCACGGGCATCAACGCCGCCGACGTGGGCATGACCGCCACGGAGACCATCACGTCGAACCCCCGGGTCCTGTCCGCGGACCCGCTGGTGGTGTATCGAAAGGCCAAAAAGCGGGGCGAGAAGGACGTGCCCGGCGGCATCGGCGAGGAGGACATCGTCGTGCTGGTGCTGCCCTATATCCGCACGGCCCGGGAGGGGGTGCTGCGCCTCGGCAGGCTCCTGGAGGAGTACGGCACCTACGAGTCCAACGGCATCGCCTTCAACGACGAGAACGAGGTATGGTGGATGGAGACCGTGGGCGGCCACCACTGGCTGGCCCGGCGGGTGCCCGACGACGTGTGCGTCATCGCCCCCAACCAGTTCGGCATGGACGAGTTCGACCTTAACGACGCCTTCGGGGCGCAGAAGGCCCACCTGTGCTCGGCGGACCTGAGGGAATTCATCGCGGAGAACCGGCTGGACTGCAACCAGGACGGCCGCTTCAACCCCCGAAACGTGTTCGGCTCCCATTCGGATCAGGACCACATCTACAACACGCCCCGGGCCTGGTTCATGGGCCGGTACCTCTGCCCCTTCTCCCATCGCTGGGCGGGCCCCGACGCCGAATTCGGCCCCGAGAGCGACGATATCCCCTGGGGCTTGGTGCCGGATCGGAAGGTGACCGTGGAGGACGTGAAGTACCTGCTGTCCAGCCACTTCCAGGGTACGGACTACGATCCCTACATCCATCGGGACACGGGCAAGCGGGGCATGTACCGGTCCATCGGCATCAACCGCACCGGCGTGGCCAGCGTCTGTCAGATCCGCAGCGGCGTCCCGGACGGGATCAAAGGTCTCGAATGGATCTGCTTCGGTCCCACCACCTTCGACGCCCTGCTCCCCGTGTATCCCAACGTGCCCAAGATGCCCGCCTACCTGTCCGCCGTCACCACGGACGTGTCCACGGAGAACTTCTACTGGTCGAGCCGCCTCCTGGCCACCCTCGCCGATCCCCACTTCGCCCGGACCGTCCAGCCCCTGGATCGGTATCAGAGCGCGGTCATGACCCGGGGCCGGCAGCTGGTCTTGGAGTACGACCGCAAAATAGCCGAGACCGGCGACCTCTCTCTGACCGCCCGGGCCAACGACGCCCTCTGCAAAATGGCCCGGGAGGAGACCCAGAAGGTCCTCAACGCCCTGGTCCTCACGGCCAGCGAGGAGATGAAGGACGGCTACGACCGGGCGGACAATTAGAGGAAGAAATGGAAGCTTTCGTACCTTTTCTTTGTAAAGAAAAGGTACCCAAAAGAAACGCAAATGGGAAGTATGGCTTTCGCTGTACTTCCCATTACTATTCTTGTGTTTCTCTTTTTCCGCCGCTTTTTCTCTTTACAAAAGAGAAAAAGCGGCAAAAGAAATAAGCCTTCATTGACAGAAGCCGCGCCCGGTGCCATACTGTCGTTGAACGACAGAAAAAGGAGAGAGCACAGCATGATCCGCAGAAGCAGCGAACGCGTCATCGACAAGCCCTGGCACAAGTTCGGCGCCCCGGGACAGCTCACCGTACGGAACCTGATCAACGCCCCCGAAGAGCTCTTCGGCAAGGGCCGGGCCTTCGCCCACACCACCGTTCCTCCCGGCAGCGGCATCGGATACCACGTGCACGTGGGGGACGGGGAGATCTACTACGTCCTCAGCGGCAAGGGCGAATACAACGACAACAACGAGACCGCCGCCGTGGTGGAGGCCGGGGACGTGACCTTCTGCCCGCCCGGCCAGGGCCACAGCATCCTCTGCCTGGGGGACGAGCCCCTGGAGCTGATCACGCTGATCCTGTACGAGTAAGGGCTTTTATTCTGCGACTTTTTCTTTTCAGTGAAAAGAAAAAGTCGCCCAAAAAGAAAAGCTCAAGAGAAAAATGGGGTTCGGATGTTTATCTTTGGAATCAGCTCCTGCAGCTCTTTTGCCGCATCAAAGGCCTTTGTCAATGCTGGTATTTGTGAATCGAAAGGCATTGTAAAATCGATCGTATCGATATACTTTCTTATCGCTAGCGATTTTGAAGCTGTTCTTACGTAAAGCCGTTTATCTTCGATCAAACCTCTGTTGTCATTTGAGAACTGCGCAAATTTCTCCGCATAGCCCCCTATTTCCAGGTCAACGCATCCTCGATCACTTTTAATCTGAATACCATACGGCTTTGCGCACGAAATCGATATCCATTGGCCGGCTTGCCCGCTTCGCTCAAGGCCCTTGTGCCCGTGAATCCGGAAGATATCATGATAGTGCTCATCGAGAAAATCATAGAGCTGATCCCAAAAGGCGGTAACAGCTGAATCCCGCGGAAGACGAACAGTATTAGCTTCTGATAAAGCATGATCGAACACAGCCTTTTCAAAGCTATCCTCTATGCTGTCTCGAATGTCTTCATAAGGTATGCGATGCGCATACTTTTTTGCCTCGGCATTGCTAGTCAGATAATCCTTTGGCGCAATGATATACACATAAAACTCGTCATACTCTCCGCGCTGAACAGCTTTTTTGCCTCGCAAGCTATATCTGGCGGCCTGATCTGGCATGGCGACTGCATCTATTTTATCCTCGATCAATAGAGCGACCTTTTTGCCCTCTATCAGGAGGACCGCTTCGATATCGGACTCCCCATCCTCTGTCGTTACGGAGTGAGCCACCTTCTCGACTGTAAAATCGGCTTTGTCGTATCCTTTCGCCGAAAGCTCCTCTCCCATAAGGAAAAATCGCCTGAGAAAGGCTTTATCCTGTGCAAGCTTTCTCATAAAGAGCAAGTCCATATCCCGCTCATAGATGCCGTCGAATTGAATTATCATGCCCTCTCCGCCTCTATCCGTAGGAAAATGCTCTCTGGAAAAAATACTATCTTTATATCTCTACGGTGGCGATGTATTCCGTATCGGGCGGGGCGGAGATGCCCGGGTCGGCGACGGTCACCGTGGGCGTCTGGCCCCGTAGCCGGGCCCCCAGGACGAAGTGGCAGAGGGCGATGCCCAGATCGATCTTCTGCAGGTCCCCCACGGCCTCGCCGATGTAGCCCTTGTCGTGGCGGAGACAGAAATGGAAGAGGCCGTCCCGGAGCACGATCCGCCAGGGCTGCTTGTTCACCGCCGAGGGGGCCCAGCGCACCAGCTCCAAAAGGTCGTTGTAGGGCTCCAGGGCCTTGCCGACGAGGGGTTTGTCGAAGCCGCCGTCGAAGAACAGCTTTTCCCCGGGGAGCCGCCCGTCCGCCCCGCAGCCCCGGCGCATGACCGTTTCCCGCAGCGACCGCTTCGCCGCCGGGTAGCCGAGAGGGCTGACGCAGGGCATCCTCTCCCCCGCCTCCAGGCCCGCCGCCGCCTCGAAGGCCTCCCGCTTCATGGTGCCGCCGATCCACACGGACCCCAGGCCCAGGGACCAGGCGAAGAGGAGCAGCTGCTCCATGGCGAACCCGAAGGCCACGTCCCCGTAGGGCACCTTCCCCACCTTCCCCGCCACGAACAGAGTTTCCCCGGTGAGCACAGGGCTGGTGAGCCCCCTCTCCCTGGCGTCCAAAAAGACGAAGGACACCGGGATGCCGAAGGGGTTCTCTATCCCCGCGGCGTATTCTTTCACCTTCTCCAACGTCTCCGCTGCCACGGCCCGCCCGTCGTAGCTCCTGACGCTCTTGCGCGTCAGCATGGTTTCGGCTGTGATCATGGTCTTTCCTCCTGCCTGGGTCTTTTCGCTTTCATTATGCCAGCCCTGACGCGTATGTCAAGAATGGACTTTTCGCCGCATAGTTTCCTTCTCTCGGTGGCAGAGTAAGGGAAAAACGAAAGGACAGAAAAGATGAAACAGGCAGGCAGCGCCACGCTGCTCTTTGAGAACCGGCCCTACGTGCTCTCCGCCGCCAGCGTGGCGGGCAAGGCCGAGGAGAAGGGGCCCTACGGCCACGTGTTCGACGAGATCATGGAGGACGATCGGCTGGGAGAGAAGACCTTCGAGCAGGGGGAGCGAAAGATGCTGGTGAAGGCCCTCTGCCGGGCCATGACCCGGGTAGGCCTGCCCATGGAGGAGGCGGGGTGCCTCCTGGCCGGGGACCTGCTGAACCAGATCGTCACCGCCAGCTACGCCGCCCGGGAGCTCTCTATCCCCTACCTGGGCCTGTACGGGGCCTGCTCCACCATGACGGAAGCGCTGCTGCTGGGCGGAGCTTTGGTGGACGGGGGCTACCGCGACCGGGCCCTCTGCGCCGCCTGCTCCCACTTCTCCACCGCCGAGCGCCAGTACCGCTTCCCTCTGGAGATGGGCACCACCGCCCCGCCCCACGCCCAGCGGACCGTCACCGGCGCCGGGGCCGTGCTCCTGGGGGCCTCTCCCCTGCCCCACACGGGCTTTCGCCACGTGCGCCTGGAGGCGGCCACCCTGGGCCGGGTCCGGGATCTTGGGATCACCGACGCCAACAACATGGGCGCGGCCATGGCCCCTGCCGCCTGTGACACCATTGGGCGGCATTTGGAGGATCGGGGGATGAAGGAGATGGATTTTGACTGGATCGTCACGGGGGATCTGGGGGATTTCGGGAGCCGGATGCTGCGGGAGCTGGCGGCGGAGGCGGACCTGGATTTGGAGGACCGGCACATGGACTGCGGCAGCATGATCTACAGTCCCCAGCAGGGGTATCACTGCGGCGGGTCCGGCTGCGGGTGCAGCGCCGTGCTGCTGGCGAGCTACGTGCTGCCCCAGATCGAGCGGGGCGCGGTGCGGCGGGTCTTGTTTCTGTCCACGGGCGCGCTCATGAGCCCCCTGTCCGCCTGTCAGGGGGAGAGCATCCCGGGCATCGCCCACGCTATATCTCTGGTATATGAGGAATAAAAATGGATTGGCTTTTATACGGTAAAGTGTTTTTGGTGGGCGGACTGCTGTGCGCCCTGGGGCAGCTGGGCCTGTCGCTGACGAGGCTCACCACCGCCCGCATCCTGGTGATCTACGTGACCGCCGGGGTAATCCTGGGGGCCCTGGGCCTCTACGGGCCCCTCGTGGACTGGGCCGGGGCCGGAGCCACGGTGCCGTTGACCGGCTTCGGCTACGCCCTCAGTCAGGGCGCGAAAAAGGCTGTCGGCGAGCAGGGCCTCCTGGGGGCCTTCACCGGCGGCGTCACCGCCACCGCCGGGGGCATCGCCGCGGCGATCCTCTTCGGGTATCTCTTCGCCCTGCTGGCCCGGCCGAAGACGAAGATGTGAACAAGCAAAAAAGCCCTGGACATCAGGGCTTTTCGTTTTTCAATATCAGATCCTTTTATTCCGCCTTGACGGAAGCGGCCTTCTTCCGCTTGCGGGCGTCCATGATGTATGGGGTGACGATCGAAGCGATCATGAGCACCAGCAGAATGATGCAGATGGGCCGGGTCAGCATGGACAGGAGGGTGGTGCTCAGGGAATTCCCGTTGAGCAGCAGGGCCTGAGACAACCCCTGTTCCGCGATGGGCCCCAGGATGAGGCCGAGAACGATGGGCACCACGTTGTACTTGTAGAGCTTGAGCACATAGCCGACGACGCCGAAGATCAGCATGACCAACACGTCCCTGGCATTGCCGCGAACGGCGTAGGTGCCCATGACGCTCAGCGCCAGCACGAAGGCGCTCAGAATGTTCTTCGGCGTCAGGGTGACCTTGGCGAAATGCTTGGCGCCGAACATGCCGATGATCAGCATCAGCAGGTTCGCCAGGAACAAAGCGCAGATGAAGGGGTAGGTCACCGCCCGCTCGGTGGTGAACAGACCGTATCCGGGGGTCAGACCGTGGATGGTCAGCGCGGAGAGCATTACAGCCGTGGTGGCGTTGCCGGGCACGCCCAGCGTCAGCGTGGGGATCAGCGTGCCGCCGGTAACGGCGTTGTTGGCCGCCTCACAGCAGGCCACGCCCTCCCGCGCGCCGTGGCCGAAATCCTCTTCCTTGCTGAAGGCGCGGCCCACGTTATGGGATACGTAGGAAGCCACGTCGCCGCCGGTGCCGGGGATGATGCCCACCACGATGCCGATGACGGCGGAGCGCAGGTAGGTCACCGGGTAGCGCACCAGATCCTTCCAGGAGATCTTCGCCTCCCGGAACTGGGCGATCATGTCCTTGTCCGCCAGCTTGACGGGGTCCTTCAGCGTGGAGAATATCTGTGATACGCTGAACAGGCCGATGACCGTGGGGATCATGGTGATGCCGCCCATGAGGTAGGTGTTTTTGAAGGTGAACCGGGGAGAACCCAGCATGGGATCCATGCCGATGCAGGCCACCACCAGGCCTACGCAGCCCATCATCAGGCCCTTGATCACGTCCTTCGTGGACAGGGAAGCGATGATGGTGAGGCCGAACAGGGCCATCATGAACCGTTCCTGGGGGCCGAACTGAAAAGCGAATCGGGCCAGCGGCGGGGCCAGGAAGATGAGGGCCAGCACGCTGATGATGCCGCCCCAGAAGGAGGCGACGGAGGCCTCCACCAGGGCGCCGTGGGCCTTGCCCTTCTGCGTCATGGCATGGCCGTCCATGGCCGTGGCCGCGGCGGCGCTGGTGCCCGGCGTATTGATGAGGATGGCGGAGATGGAGCCGCCGAACATGGAACCGCAGTAGATGGCGCCCAGGAACACCAGGGCGGAGGCCGGTTCCATGGTATAGGTCAGCGGGATCAGCACGGCGATGCCCATGGTGGGCGTGAACCCGGGCAAGGCGCCTACGGTGATGCCGATGACGGTGCCGATCAGGGCAAAGAGCAGGTTGATGGGCGAGAACGCCACCAGGATGTAGTTCAGGATCTCAGACATGGCCGCACGCCTCCTATATCAATAGTCCCTTGGGGAAGTGGACGCCCAACAGGGCGAACAGCCCGTAGATCAGCCCGGAAAATACCAGGGTGGCGATCACATCCCGAACGATGTGCTTCCTGTCTTTGACCGGCTCGAACACCAGCACCAGGATGCAGGTGGCCGTGAAGGAGGAGACCAGATAGCCGATCCGCGGGATGCAGAACATCCAGCAGGCGGCTACGGCCAGCAAGATCAGAGAATTGAGCAGCTGCTTCTTGTTGAGAGGGAACACCCCTTCCCTGTCCTTCTCTTTGGTCCACTTGATACCGGCGATGAGGGCGTTGGCCAGGGAAAGCACTATGCCCACGATACAGATCAGCTTGGGCCAATAGGCGGCGCTCTGCTTCAGGGCCTGAGCCTGCCAGAAGAAGAAGGCGAAAAAGGCCATAACCACGAGGCTGCTGATGAAGTTGCGTTTGTTCATGTGTTCACCTCATACTCAGTGTGGGATAGATACGGCCGTCCCGCCTCCGGTTCGGGAAGCGGGACGGAGAAACAGCGCGTCAGTTGGCGAGGCTCTTCAGCACGGGAATGATGTTCTTGGTGGTGTTCTGGCAGACGTAGGTGAAGTCGGCGGAATTGAGGTAGGCATAGCCGAAGTTTGCTTCCGCGGCCTTGGCCTGGAATTCGGGATCGCTCAGCGTCGCAGCCACGGCGGCGTCGAAGGCGGCCACGATCTCAGGATCCACGCCCTTCATGTAGTAGAAGCCGGCGAAGGTATCCGTGGCATAGCCGGGATAGCCCAGCTCCTCCAGCGTGGGGATGTCGGTGAAGCCCTCGGTGGTGGACTTGGTGCCCAGGTTCACCAGGACCCTGTAGTCGGTGCGGCCCACCAGATCGGGCTCGCTGACCGCGTGGCCCATGACGTGGCCGCCCATGACGGCGGTGTAGCAGTCAGCGGTGCCGCCGGTGAAGGGCACGCTCAGAGCGTCCAGCCCCTCGCCGTTGAGGAAAGCCGCAAAGGCCAGATGGGCGATGCCGCCGTTGCCGGCGTTGGCGTAGGTGAACTTGCCGGGGTTGTTCTTGATGTACTCCAGCAGGCCCTTGCCGTCGGTGATCTCCTGGTTATTGGCGGATACGGCCAGATAGAAGGGCGAGGAGGAAGTCTGCGCAACGGGGATAAGGTCGTCCAGGGTGTACTGGGTGTCGCCGCCGGCGGGCTTATAGACGGTGGGGGTGGGCAGGCTGAAGAGGATGTTGGTGCCGTCCGCCTTCTGGGTGAGGAAGTCCGTGGTGCCGATGACGCCGGAAGCGCCGCCCGCGTTGACCACGATGATGTTGGCGCCAAGATGCTTCTCCAGATAGGGCTGGATGAAGCGGATCTGGTTGTCGGTGTTACTGCCCGCATTGAAGGGCACGGTGACGGTGACGGTGCCGGAGAACTTGTACGGCTCCTTCTGCGCGGTTTCGGTCTTGGTCTCGGCGGGAGCGGTCGTCTCGGCCGTCTTGCTGCCGCAGGCGGCGAAGGACAGGAACAGGGCAACGGCCAGGATCAGAGCAACTACCTTTTTCATTTCTTTTTCCTCCGTGTTATATTTTTTTATTTGTTATCGTCGTCGGTATAGCGCTTGCGAAACAGTTTCTTGATCTCAGAGATGGGGGCATCCTTTTCGATCAGCTCCCGCATGATCTCCTCGTCCGGCAGGATCTGACGGCACTTCTCCAGCACGTAGGCCGCGTGCTGCGGCGGCACGGCGCAGATGCCGGAATCGTCGGCGATGATGAGGTCGCCGGGATTGATCTGGATGCCGCACAGGACCACCGGTCCGTTGATCTCCATGGCCTCGATCCGGCATTTACCGGTCTTGGGCGTAGCACCCCGGCACCAGGTGGGGACGCCGTACTTGCGGATCTCGCCCACGTCCCGGACCGCGCCGTCGATGACCACGCCTTCCAAACCGCGGATCTTGGCGGAGACGAAGGACTGTCCCCCCATGCTGCTCATCTCGGTCATGCCGCCGGCGTCGCCCACCAGCACGTCGCCGGGTTCCGCCAGATAGTTCACTTCCCGGGAGGCCATCTTGATGAAGTCGTGATCCCGAATGCCCTGGGTGGTGGTCTTCTCGATGGGGATGCTGCGCAGCGTCACCGCCGTGCCTACGATCAGATGACCCGGCTCGATGGGCCGAAGCACGTTGGCGGGGATGACCTTGTTGTAGCCCAGGGCGTCCAGAATGTCGCTCACCGTGCCGGTAAGGTCGTCTTCCAGCGCCTTGAATCCGTCTACGATCTCCTTGGGGACCCGAGGGAACTTGATCTTTTTGATGTTTTCTTTGTCGATCACGCCCCAAATACGGCCGGCCGCTTTGTATTCTTCATATTCCGCGGCTACGATTGGATCCATCATGATCTCGTCCTCCTTCTGCTCTGTCTTATTTGTATCTGGCGCGGAACAGGGGCCGCAGCTCAGAAATGGGCGCCTTGGTCACGATGAGCTTGCGCATGCGCTCCTCGGAGGCGGCGATCTTCAGGCACTCCTGCAGCACGGGTTCGGCCAGCTCGTAGGGCACGATGCACACGCCGGAATCGTCCGCCACCATGAGGTCGCCGGGAATGACCAGCTTGCCGCAGAGGGTCACGGGCCCGTTCATTTCCACGCACTCCATGCGGTACTTGCCGGTGATCTGGGTGGTCCCTACGCTGAACACGGGGTAGCCCATCTCGCGGATGGAGGAAACGTCCCGGCAGCAGCCGTTGACGATGTTGCCCGCGAAGCCGCAGCTCTTGCCCACGGTGCAGCTCTGACCGCCCATGTTGCTCACTTCCAGGTTCCCGCCGAAGTCGGACACCAGCACGTCGCCGGGCTCGCCGATGTAGTAGATGTCCCGGGTGGACATGGCGATGAAGTCGTGATCGTGGGCGCCCTGGGTAGGCGTCTTGCGGACGGGGATGTTGCGGATCGTCACCGCCGGACCGCAGATCTTGCTGCCGGGGATGACGGGTTTCAGATAGGACGTGGGAATAGCGCCGTCGATGCCCAGGCCGTCCAGCACGTCGGAAACGGTGGTGGACATATCTTCCATGGAGAGATACCCGTCGATGATCTCCTTGCTCACCCGGGGAAACTTGATCTTGGTGATCCGCTCCCGGGGCACCAGACCCCAGATGCGGCCCGCGGCGTCGTACTCAGCATAGTCCTTGTCCCGCTGGGCACGAAGCTTCGCGACTTCCTCGTTATACTTTTCAACCTGACTGAGATCCATTGTGCGCTCCTCCTGTATATTTGATGTTCTCTAACAGGAAACCCTGTTTACTTTTTTATTATAACAGTGTCATCGAAAAAAAGCAAGAAAAAAATACCCAACGATACAAAATGTATACCGTTGGGAATATACGGCTATGCGGTGCATATTTCCTTTTATTGTTCTCTATGGGGAAACCGATTTATCAATCTGTCAGATTTCTTTCCTGAGACAGCTCCTGAGAGATCTCCCGGGCGGTCTCCTTGACCAAAAAGATATAGCGCTCTTTCTTCGCCTCGTCCACCCGCATCCGGGGCGCGCCGATGGCAATGGCGGCCCAAACCTGCCCGGACGCGTCGCGGATGGGCGCGCCCACGCCCATGGTCTCAATGTGCAGCTCTCCTTCGGCGATGGCGTACCCCTGTTCCCGGATCCGGCGGTATTCCTCCAGCAGTGCCTCGGGGGAGGTGATGGTGCGCTCCGTATAGGCCTTCAGCGGCTCCTCCATGAGCCGCCGACGAATCGTTTCCTCGTCCTGAAAAGCGCCCAGGACCTTCCCGGTGGCCCCGGCATGGAGGGGCCGCTCCTGGCCCACGCTGCCCACCAGCCGGATCAGCTGCTGGCTCTCCTCCCGGTGGATCAGCACCGCCTTCCCGTCGATGAGCATGCTGAAGGAAGCGTTTTCTCCCGTAAGATCCCGCAGCCTGGCCAAATAGGGCTTGATCATCTTGGACAAGCCGATCTTGTCCTCATAGGTCTTTCCCAGCAGATAGACGGCCGGCCCCAGGGTATACTTATGGCTGGCCGTCTGCGCCGCCAGGCCCCCGCGGACCAGGGCGGTCAGAAGCTTATAGGTCCCGCTTTTGGTGCACTCTATCTTCTCTCCCAGCTCCGTCACCCCATGCACATAGGGTGCCTGACCCAGAAGCTTAAGCAGCATAACCGTTTTTTCAGCCGAATTCATGAAAAAAACCCGTCCTCTTCGTTCTATACCAAAATGTACCGGCATCGGCCGGTTTTGTCAATAGTTGTTCTCTGATCGGAAACTATAATTCTCTGATCGAAAAAAGGCCGTTCGCCTTCAGCCCCTTTGGGCATACTCCTCAAGGGTCAGGTCCGTGACGAGATCGGGGGTGGGAAAGAGGAGCACCCGCTCCGTGCGGAAGCTGTAGGCGGCGCCGCGGCCCAGGACGAACTGGTCGGCCACGCCGATGCCCACGGCGGCGGCCGCCGCTTCCATGCGCCGGGCGGCGTCCTCGTCCTCCCGGGAGGGGGTCGGGTCCCCCGAGGGGTGGTTGTGGGCCAGAGCGAGGAAGCAGGCCTTGTGGACCAGGGCCGTCTCCAGGATGGGCCGGGGGTCCGCCAGCACCTCGGTGAGGGAGCCGGTGGAGATCACGCCCTCGTAGATCAGCTCGTACTTCCTGTTGAGGCACACCAGCCGCAGCGTCTCGTACCGATCGCGGAGGGACAGGGCCAGCATGTACCGGCCCAAGGCCGAGGGCGTGCCCAGGACGGGCCGCCTGTCCCCTTGGGAGAACCGCTGCAGGAGCACCCGCCGGTCCACCTCCCCCAGGAGGCTCAAAAACACGGCGGCGGATTCGCCCACGCCCTCCACCTGCCCAAGCTGGTCGGGCCGGGCCGAGAGGACCCCTTCCAGGGAACCGAAGCGGTCGAGCAGCCGGTGGGCCAGGGGGTTCACGTCCACCCGGGGCAGGGCGTAGGTGAGCAGCAGCTCCAAAACCTGGTGGTCGGCCATGCCCTCGATCCCGTTCTGTATGAAGCTTTCCCTGAGGCGGCTCCGGTGGCCGGCGTGCTCGTTCATCGGCTTTCCTTCTTTTCGGCGGCCTTCCGTTGCCGTTCGTAATATTGATAGAGCTCCTCCGTGGCCAGGGCCATCTTGGTCACGGCGAAGCGGCAGTCCTTGGGATACACGTACAGGGTGTCTTTGTCGGTGTTCAGGTCCACGCAATCCCCGTACTTGCCCAGATATTCATACTCGATGTGGACCGAATACTGGGAGGCCGCGGGGATGTGGACGTGGTAGTCCTCCCCCCGGTAGCTGCCCTCCACGGTGAAGCCGGTCATGTCGTGGGTGAGGGCGGCCATCCCCAGGTCCATATAGCCCTTGGCGTTGGGCAGGGCGTCCACCCGGGCTTGGCAGCGGAAGGCGTAGGTCCCTTCCTCCACCTCCCGGCGCACGTTCGCCCGCTCCCATTCGTACCAGTCGGGGATATGGGAAAACTCCGTCTCCCCCTCCACCGCGCGAAGCTCGCTTAGCTCGCTCATCTCCCAAACCTTCCCGCAGCTCTCGCAGAACAGGCGGGTCCCCCTGGCGTTCATCCGGTACTCCGCGCCGCAGTGAGGGCACTGATAGAGGACCTTTTGGAGGCCCTCCGCCCGGCCTTCGTAGGCGACGCGGATACCATGGGCCTTCTGCCAGGCGAAGTCGTCGTATTGGAAGGCCCTCTCGATGGCCGCGTTGATCTCGTCCACGGAGGCCGCTTTCAGGGCGTCCGGGGTGAACAGGCAGGTCATCTCCGCCTCCGTGGGCTTTACGCCCCGATCGTGGAGGTTCCAGAAGGGGGAGTTCACGTGGTGGCCGTGGCACATTAACGTCACCACCGGCACCTTCAGGAGCTTACAGAGCTTCCCCAAGGATTCCGGCAGCACCGCCGTGGTGCCGCAGAGGGAGTAGCGGGCCTCGGGGTACAGCACGGCGATGTCGCCCCGATCCACCACCCGCTTGAGCTGGCGGATCAGGGTGATGTCCCGGGTGAACTTGCGCTTGCAGATGCAGCCGATGAGCCGAAGGAGCCACTCCCGCTTCAAAAAGCCGTCGATGGCCACCACGTAGTTGGCCCGATGGGGGAAGACGGCCCGGGTGGCCACGGAGAAATCCATGAAGGCGTTGTGGTTGCACAGCAGCAGATAGGGGGGCTTCACGCCCGCCATGCCCACCTTCGTCAGCTTGTTCCTGTGGGGGAGCAGCGTGCCCGCCGCCAGGAGCCAGGCCACGGGCAGCAGGTGCTGCCGCATGGGCGGCCGTTGCATATCGAATCGTTTCACATCGTCCAGCATCGCGTTTTCCCATCCTTTTTTCTGATAGAAAGTATACCCAGCCGCCCGCCCGCTGTCAATCCGGGCGGCCCTTTTGCGCCTCCAAAAACGCCGAATATGGTCCAAAAAACGCAGGCGGCGGTCGCAGCGGGCCGGCGCGACGGGTATACAATAACCGCGGGCGCGGCCGATCCGGACGACGGCGCTCATATCCCCGCTGCCGGACGGCAAGCGGGGAGCCCGCCCGTTCCCCCATATAAACACGATCGCCGCCCCGCTGCGGGACGGCGATTTCGTTACTCGATATGAAACAGGCGCTTGCCGTTTTCGAAGAGAAGGGGCGACAGGTCCTCCGGAGAGAGGGAGCGGATCTCGGCCAGTTTTTGCAGCACGAAGAGGGTCTTGGCCGGGTCGTTGCGCTTCCCCCGGAAGGGCACGGGGGCCATGTAGGGGCAGTCAGTCTCGATGACCAGCCGATCCAGGGGCACCTTCGCCGCCACCTCCACGTTTTTCCTGGCGTTCTTGAAGGTGAGCGCGCCGCCGAAGCCGATGTAAAAGCCCAGATCCAGACATTCCCTGGCGGTCTCCCAGCTGCCGGAAAAGCAGTGCATGACCCCGGTCACCGTCCCCCGGTGGGCGCGCAAAAGATCCACGGTGTCCCCGTGGGCCTCCCGATCGTGGACGATGACGGGCAGGCCGTGGGCCGCGGCCAGGGAGAGCTGGGCGTCGAAGAACGCCCGCTGGACCTCCCGGGGCGGGTTCTCGGGCCAGTAGTAGTCGAGGCCGATCTCCCCCACCGCCTTGATCTTGGGGTGATCGAGGGCAGCCGCCACCTGATCCAGGTCCGAAAGGGCGCAAGGAGCCAGCTCCTCTGGGTGGAGCCCCGCGGCCCCGTAGATCATGGGGTGGGCCTCCGCGAAGGGGATCAGCTTTTTTAGATAGGCGAGGTCCGTGCAGGCCTCCATGACCAGCTTCACGCCCTGGTCCGGCAGGGAGGCGATCAGTTCCTCCCGGTCCTCGTCGAAATGCTCGTCCAGCAGATGGGCGTGGGTGTCGAAGATGTCCATAGGACTCCTTATGGCTTATATATTTTGTCCCTTTTTCTCTTTATGAAAAGAGAAAAAGGGACCGAAAAAGAGAAACAAAGAAGAAATACAGCAAATCCTGACAGCTTACCACGGCTTACACAAGCGCGGTGTAGCCGCGCGCACTCGACCGGCGAGGGAAGAATGCGCGGCTGCAAATCCGTGAGATCCAGCGACATGCGCGGTGGATCTCACCCCTTACAGGGCCCGCCGCCCGGAAAACCGAAGGTTTATAGGCGGGACCTGGAAGCGAAGCGAAGGCGGAGCCTCAGTCTGGCGAATCCGTAGGGTTCGGCAGACTGAATTACCGGACTACATAGCCGCTGGGCATGTCGGCGCTGGGTGTAATCAGCGCCAGATGCTCGTCGGCGGGATCGGAGACCGCCAGGACCATGCCCCGGCTCTCCACGCCGCAGAGGGTGGCGGGCTTCAGATTCGCCACCAGCACCACGGTCTTGCCCACCAGATCCGCGGGGGCGTACCACTTCTTGATGCCGGAGACCACGGTCCTTTCCTCGCCGCCCACGTCCAGCGTCAGCTTCAGAAGCTTCTTGGACTTCTTGACCTCCTCGCAGGCCTTCACCTTGGCGAGGCGCAGATCCACCTTCATGAAGTCGTCGAAGCTGATCTCCTCCTTGAGCGGCGGCAGGGCGGGCTGCTCCGGCTCAGCGGCGGGGGCGGCGGCCGCGGGGGCCTCCTCCTTCACGCCCACCTTGTCCAGGACCTCCTTGAGGTCCAGCCGGGCGAAGAGGATCTCGGGCTTCTCGGCCACCCGGTTCCCCGAGGGATAGAGGCCGAAATCGGTGAGGCCGTCGAAGGGCCGGGGATTGGCGTTCAGCTCCGAAAGGATCTTCGCGCCGGTGTCCGGCAGGAAGGGAACGAGCAGGCTCGCCCCGATGACGATGCTCTCGGTCAGGTTGTAGAGGACCTCCTTGAGGCGGTCGGCCTTGGTGGGGTCCTTGGCCAGGGTCCAGGGGGCGGTCTCGTCGATGTACTTGTTGCAGCGCTTAAAGAGGTTGAAGATCTCCGTGATGGCATCGGCCACCCGAAGCTCGTCCATCTTGGCGGTGACTTTGGCGACCGCGGCGGTGGCGACCTCCTTCAGCTCCTCGTCCACGGCCTCCCGCACGTCGGTGCGCTCCACCACGCCGCCGAAGTACTTGTTGGACATGGCCACGGTCCGGTTCACCAAATTCCCCAGGGTGTTGGCCAAATCCGCGTTCAGCCGCTCCACCAGCAGCTCGTAGGTGCAGTTTCCGTCGCTGTCGAAGGGCATCTCGTGGATGAGGAAGTAGCGGACCGCGTCCACGCCGAAGAGCTTCACGAGATCGTGGGCGTACATGACGTTGCCCTTGGATTTGCTCATCTTCCCGTCGTTCATGAGGAGCCAGGGATGGCCGAACACCTGCTTCGGCAGCGGCAGACCGAGAGCCATGAGGAAGATGGGCCAATAGATGGTATGGAAGCGGATGATGTCCTTGCCGATCAGGTGCAGATCCGCGGGCCAGAGCTTTTTGAACTGGTCCGTGCTTTCCCCGTCGGGCTCGTAGCCGATGCCGGTGATGTAGTTGGTCAAAGCGTCCAGCCACACGTAGACCACGTGCTTGGGGTCGAAGTCCACCGGGATGCCCCACTTGAACGTGGACCGGGACACGCACAGGTCCTGCAGGCCGGGCAGCAGGAAGTTGTTCATCATCTCGTTCTTCCGGGCCACGGGCTGGATGAACTCGGGATGCTGGTTGATGTAGTCGATGAGCCGGGGGGCGTACTTGCTCATCTTGAAGAAGTACGCTTCCTCCTTGGCGGGCTTCACCTCGCCGCCGCAGTCGGGGCAGCGGCCGTCCTTCAGCTGGGAGGGGGTGAAGAAGGATTCGCAGGGCGTGCAGTACATGCCCTCGTAGGCGCCCTTGTAGATGTCCCCCTGGTCGTAGAGCTTCTTGAAGATGCGCTGGACCTTCCGCTCGTGATCCTTGTCCGTGGTGCGGATGAACTTGTCGTAGGAGGTGTTCATCAGATCCCAGATGTTCCTGATATTGCCGGCTACCTGGTCCACGTAGGCCTGGGGCTCCATGCCTGCCTTCTGGGCCTTCTCCTCGATCTTCTGGCCGTGCTCGTCGGTGCCGGTCTGGAAGAACACGTCGTAGCCCATGAACCGCTTGTAGCGGGCGATGGCGTCCGCCAGAACGATCTCGTAGACGTTGCCGATGTGGGGCGTGGCCGAGGCGTAGGCGATGGCCGTGGTGATATAATAAGGTCTCTTTTCCATGAACATTTCCTCCTTCCCGCCGGGGCGGGTATATCTTGGATTTTTAGAATTTTAACAGCGCACATCGTCCCTGTCAACCACAAATATCCAGGGCAGCAGGCCCCCCGCCTCGGTGCGCTTCTGCTCCCGGAGCACAAGGCCCCGGGCCCGGCCCAGGCAGCTTTTCAGCAGCTTATACTCCATGGTGTACAGCACCGCCGTGCCGCCGGGGGCCAGCAGCTCAGGGAGCCGCCCCACGAACCGGTCGTAGAGGCGGGTGTTGTCCTCGTGGTTCCCCACCCGGTTGCCGAAGGGCAGGTTGGAGAGGATAAGGTCGAAGCCCTCCCGCGCTTCGAACCGCAGCGCGTCCTTGGTGACGAAGGAGGCCTTGGACTTCCCCGCCCGGGCGTTCGCGCGGGCGCTCTCCACGGCGGTCCCGCTCTTGTCCACCCCCACCAGCACCCGACAGGGGCCCAATGCTTCCCGGGCAAAGAGGAGGGAGCCGCAGCCGCAGAAGGGGTCCAGGACCCGGGGTCGCTCCCGCTTTTCAAATTTTTTGGCGTATCGGGCCAGGCAGCTGGCCGTGGCCGGATGGATGGAGGCGCTGACGGTCCGCTGCCGCCAGGGATAGCGGCCGTCCGCCACGTTCCACAGCTTCCAATAGAGGTCCGCCCGGTCCATGCGGCAGTCCACCCTGAGCTCCGTGTCGTAGGCCGAGGGGTTGTTCTGCCCCGGCAGCGCGCCGGCCAGGGCCGCAATGAGCTTGCGCCGGTCCCGGGTGTAGCCCCTCAGCTCGATCCGATACCGGTTCCCGGGCATGGGGCCCGCCTCCCGGGCGATGGCCGCCGCGTCCAGGGGCACGTCCCGGGCGATGGGCAGCAGGGCCTCCGTCATGCAGTCGGCCCGGTACACGAGGTCGATCCGGTCCGTCGTGACGGCGGCGGCGTTCTGCTCCGCCGTGGGGTCGAAGCCCAGTTCCCGCAGCTCCTCCATGAGGACGTCCAAAAACCCCTCGGGGGCATAACACAGGATCCTGCGGGGAGCGGGCAGCCGGTCGATCGTCTCCGCCCCGTAGGTCTCGAAGCTTTGGAGGGCCTTCTCCCGGGCGAGGACGATCTGGGCCACCAGCCCGTCTGTCTCGGGGCTGCCAGAAGCCGGGGGCTCATAGGCCCGCAGCGTCTCTTCGTCCCCCAGCCTGCCCAGGGCGAGGAGGAGGCTGGGGACGGCGAAGAGGGTTTCTTCCCTCTGTAAGGCTTCCCGCAGGGCGGGCAGATCCCGCCGATCCTCCAATGCGCCCATGAGCCGGTAGGCGTTCTTGCGGACCTTGGGCGTGGGGGACGATGCCGCTTCCCGGAGGGAAAGCCTGTCCCCCAGCAGGCCGTTGATCTCCTCCCGGCCCGCCTTGGTCTTCCCCAGAGCGCACAAAGCGGACAGGGCTTCCCCCGCCGCTTCGCCGCGCAATTGTTCGATGTAGGATCGGACCGTCATTCCCGCACCGCTTTGAAGATCAGGTTCAGGATGTTCTCGGTGCCGTCGCTGCCGGGGGCCGCGGCCATGGCGTCGATATACCTCTGCCGGTCGCCGTAGAGCCGGAGCACCGTCTCCGTCAGCTTCTGGGGCGTGGCCTCCGCCTGGGGCAGGTGGACGGCGTACCCGTTCCTTTCAAAATACTGGGCGTTCAGGATCTGGTCGCCCCGGCTGGCTTCCAGGGGCAGGGGAATGAGGACGGCGGGCTTTTTCAGGGCCAGAAGCTCGAAGACCGCGTTGGCCCCCGCCCGGCTCACCACCACGTCCGCTAAGGCCAGCACGTCCGCCATCTCCTCGTTCACGTATTCGAAGCGCACGTATCCGGGCCGGGGCGCGGTGTCGTCCAGCTTCCCCTGGCCGCACAGATGCACGATGTCGAAGGTCTTCAACAGGTCGTCCAGGGCCGCTTCCACCGCCTCGTTCACAGCCTTGGCCCCGGTGCTGCCGCCCACCACCAGCAGGACGGGCTTCTCGCCGGCAAGGCCCGTAAAGGCCAATCCCTTCTCCCGGCTGCCCGCGAACAGGGCCGCCCGGATGGGGGTGCCGGTGTGGACGCCCTTGCCCGCGGGGACCTTGGCGACGGTGTCGGCGAAGGTGGTGCAGATGGTGTCCGCGAACCGGGCCGCGATCTTATTGGCCAGGCCCGGGGAATAGTCGCTCTCGTGGCAGATGACGGGGCACTTGCCCCTGGCCGCCATCACCACGGGCACGGACACGAAGCCGCCCTTGCTGAAGAGCACGTCGGGCTTCACCTGCTTCATGATCCGCCGGGACTGAAAATAGCCCTTCACCACCCGGAAGGGGTCGGTGAAGTTCTTCCAGGAGAAGTACCGCCTCAGCTTCCCCCAGGCGACGGCGTGGTAGATCACCTCGCTCCGCTGCCGGAGCAGCTCGTGCTCGATGCCCTCCTCCGTGCCGATGTAGTGGACGGTCCACTCCTTTTTATCCAGCCGGTCCATCAGCGCCAGATTGGGCATCACGTGGCCCGCCGTGCCGCCGCCGGTAAAGATGATGGTTTTCATGCCTCTCCCCCTCGCTGTTCTCCCTGTGCCTATTCTATGCCGTTCTCAGCCCGCGCTGTTCTCGCCGGCGCCATTGGAGGAAGCGGACGTGTTCACCGCGTCCCCCTCGATGCAGGTGTCGGAGGTGGGCGACTCCGTCAGGGTGTCGTCCTTCAGCAGGGCCTGGGCGATCAAAAACTTCATCTGGGTCCATTCGTCCACCTGCTTCGTCATGTCGATCTCCAGCATGACCAGCACCAGGCGCTCCTCTTCAGGCTCCAGCTCGGTGCCGTCGATATGGCGGCTGCGGAAGGCCACGAACCAGGCCAGCTCCTTGTCCGCGTCCTTGGCGTTCTGCTTCTTGGCTAACTCGGCGGTGCCCGTCTTGCCGGCGCAGGTGTAGGTCCTGAGCACGCTCAAAAACCGGCCCGTGCCGTAGCCGCCCCAGTGCTCCTTGGTGACGGGGTTCCTGCCCATGGTGCTGGGCGCTTCCACGACCCCCTCCAGCATGTCCAGGATGGCGTCGGCGGTGCCGCTGGCGCAGAGCTCCTTCCACACGGTGGGCTCGTGGCGGCTGACCTCGGTATACTCGGTCTTGTCCTCCTGCCAGACGGACTCGATCACGTAGGGCGCGTAGACGGTGCCTCCGTTGCGGAAGGCGGAGATATAGCTGGCCAGCTGCAGGGGCGTGAGCAGCAGCTCGCCCTGTCCGTATCCGGTCATGGCCAGGAGGTCCATGGTCTCCTCGGAGGCCGGTTCCTCGGCGGTGCCGGTGTTCTTGATCTGGGATTTCTGGGTGGGCAGATCGAAGGGGACCGCCTCGCCCATGCCCATGACCGTCAGATACCGCTTCAGGGTGTCCCAGCCGATCTTCATGCCCAGGTAGGCGAAGTAGATGTTGTCCGACTGGATCATGCAGTTTTTCATGTTCATGGGCCCCCGCCGGTTGGTGCTGTAGGTGCGGGCGACCTTGGTCACGCCGGACTCGGGTATCAGCGTGCCTTTGGAGGGGTTCCAAATGGTGTCCGTGGGCTTGACGCGCTCCTGCTCCTCGGGGAAGGCCCAGTCGAGGGTCACGTTGCCGGATTCCAGGCCCGTGATGGCCACCAGGGGTTTGAAGGTGGACCCGGGCGGGTACAGGCCCTGGATGGCCCGATTGAGCAGGGGGGTCTTGGGGTCCTTCTCCATGGCCGCCCAGGCTTCGTCGTCCAAGTCGCCCCGGGTGAAGCTGTTGGGATCGTAGCCCGGGAAGGAGACCATGGCCTCCACGGCTCCGGTGGTGGGGTTCATGACGATGACCGTGCCGGAGATGGCGTCGTCGTAGACGATGTTCTGAATGACCTCCTCGGTCCGCTTCTGCAGGTTGATCTTCACGGACAGGTGCAGATCCTCCCCGTCCACGGCGGGCACGTTGTACAAAATCTGTTTCACCTGGCCGCCCTTGCCCTGGATGTAGGCGAAGCTTCCCTTCACGCCCCGGAGCCGCTCCTCGTACTGCTTCTCCAGGCCCGCGTAGCCCAGCCAGCTGTCGCCGTCGTAATGGGGGTCGTTGACCCGGTTGCCGTTCTCGTCCAGCACGTAGAGCCATTCCTTGTTCTCCTTGAGGATGCCGTTCTCCATGGAGTAATGGTTCAGATACTCCTTCTGGATGATGCCGGCGTAGCCCAACAGGTGGGCGAGGCTGGACCCGTAGGGATACTGGCGGAGGGTACCGTAGTTGTTGCTGTCCACGCCCACGCCGGGGATGGCCAACAGCCGCGCCTCCAGCTCCGGGCTCATCTCGTCCGGATAGAGGACGGCCAGCTTGGCGAAGTCGCGGAAGGTGCGGGCCAGGCTGTTACGCACGTCGGCGTCCGTGAGCCCCAGCTCCGGCACGGCGGCCACCGCCTGCTCGAAGGGCACGTACAGCTCCTTTTCCAGGAGCTGATCGGGGGTCAGCTGCCTGTCCTCGGCCTTAAAGAGGGTCTTCACGTCGGTGACGGCCTTGCCCCCGTCCTTCAGCTGGATCTTGCTGGGGATGCAGTAGATGGTGACGGCGGGCACGTTTTCCGCCAGGAGGATGCCCTCGGCGTCGAAAATCTCCCCCCGGTCCGGGTAGTTGGTGCCCACCAGCATGGTGTCGCCCCACTCCATGTTGGGGAAGATCAGGCTGGGGGCCCACATGACCACCCATTGCCCGTCGTGATACTCGCTGTTGACGGTGAAATCGAAGATCAGGTTCCCGGCCTTGTTGGTGAGGTACGCCATGCGGTAGACCACGCTGGCGTTCAATGTGCCGTTCACCTCGGAGACGATCTGGGAGGTGATGGCGGTGAGCTCCATGGCGTCGAAGATGTCGGTGTACCGCCGCTTGAACTCCGCCCGGGTCATGCGGTGGACGGTGGTGCCCTCGGGCTCCGCCGTGGGTTCCGCGGTGGGCAGCGGCGTGGCCGTGGGGGCCATGGTGGGGATCGCCGTCTCCCCGGGCCCGGGGGTGGGCGCCTTGGTGGGCGCGGCGGTCTGCGCCGGCTCCGCCTTCTTCAGATCCGGGGTGATGAGCTCATAGGCGGCGTCGAAGTTCTGCTCCGCCAGGTACTGTATAAATTGACGGCACACCACGCTCCCCTGGCCCCTGTCCGGGCCGCAGCCCGTGAGGACGAGAGGCAGGAGCATGGCCAGTATCAGCAATGCGGCGAGGGTGCGTTTCAACGGTTTCCTCCAAAGTACATAATAAGCTGTTTATACTATACCAGAAAACCTGCCGGTTTGCATCCGAATTCGCAAACTTTTTCAAAAAGTCCGCTTTTGGCTCAGCGGCCCCTCACCCGCAGCGGCTTCGGGCCAGGCAGTCCAGGGGGGCGTTGTAGAGGCAGGACATGAGATAGCTTTCCCCGCAGGTCACGTGGCCGGTGGCCTCACGGAGCTGCCGCTCCACGAAGTCGATATGGTCCACGGTGAGCAGGTCCAGGGCGTCCCGGACCGTCTCTCGGGGGATCGCCTCCCCCTTCACCCGGATGCTCTCGCTGTGATACATGCGCCTAAGGGCGTGGCGGACGGCCTTTGCGAAGGCCTTGTCCTCGAACAGGTCCAGCCGCAGCCGGGAGAGGACGGTTTTGAGGTTCCTTTCCCCCGGGTCCCGGTCCGGGTCAGGGTCCGTCGTCTCTACGGACGGACTGTGACCTTTGGGAACGTCTATCGTAATCTCTCTATCATCTCTTAGTCCTTCATCGGCTGAAGTACCCTCCTTCACCGGTTGAAGGAGGGGTCCTTCATCTTTGGACGGCAAAAAAAGAAGGGTATATATATGAGAGGTATGGCGAAGGCGGCCCTGCTTCGTGGGCAGATCCCGGGCGGTGACGGAAATGAAGCCCGCCGCCTCCAGCTCCCGGAGGGCCTTGCGGGCGGAGTTCTCGCAGCAGCCGCACTTCTCGGCGATGGTGGGCACGGCGGGCCAGCTCTGCCCCTGTGTGTTGCTGACGCGGGAAAGGTACGCCAAAACGAGCTTGGCCCGGGGGCTGATCTTCGCCTCGAACAGGTCCGCTCGCGTATAGAATGTCTGCCGCTTCGCCATATCTTTTCCTCCCTTTCGGCTCCATTCTACACCCCGAAAAGGCCTTCGGTTTCCGATAATTCGTTCATATTCCGCGGCAAATCCTTGTCAAATCCGGGGTTTTCCTGTATACTGGCTCCATGGAATACGATCGTGAGGAAGCCCGCAAGCGGGCCGCCCGCCGCAGGGCCGCTGAAAAGAGAAGAAGGAAGCGCCGCCGCCGGCTCATGGCGCTGGGGGCCGCGGCGCTCGTTTTGGTGCTGGTCGTCGTCGGGGCCATATCCCTGATCGTCCGGGCGGTGCGCAAGAGCAGGCAGGCCTCCGCCCTGGAACCGGCCCTCGCCCAGGCCGTGGCGGCCACCGCCGCGGCGACGGCCACCGCCCAGTCCACCGCTGTGCCTACCCCGGCCCCCACAGCCGTCCCGGCCACGCCGGCCCCGGCCATCGAGGCGGCCTGGTATCAGGAGCGGATGGCCCAGCTCTATTACAACCTGTCCACCTACGGCAACTACCCGGACGCCGCCGCCCTCTATAGGGCTCTCGACGAGATGCAGATCGACCCCAACGGCAAGATGCTGGCCATCACCTTCGACGACGGGCCCTACCCGCCCATCACCGGGGATCTTCTGGACGTGCTGGAGGCGAACCACGCCCGGGCCACCTTCTTCATCAAGGGCGCGTATATCGACGCCAACAAGGATCTGATCCGGCGGGAGCTGGGCCTGGGGTGCGAGATCGGCAACCACACCACGAACCACGAGGACCTGGAAAAGCTGTCTCCGTCGGAGCGCCGGGCCACCGTGGGCGGGCTCAACGACAAGATGCAGGCGCTTTTCGGCTACCGGGTCCACCTGCTTCGCCCCCCCTACATCTCCTACGGCAAGAAGGGCGACGCCAACCGGGAGGACATCGTGGCCATGGCCAGGGAATACGAGCTGGCCATCGTCAACCACACCCGCAGCAGCCACGACTCCCACGAGGACTACACCGCCCAGATGATGATCGACCGGATCCTGGCGGAGAAGGACGAGCTGGGCCGGGGGCTCGACGGCTCCATCCTCCTGTTCCACGACAAGTACGCGAAGACCGTGGAGGCCATGAAGGTCATTCTCCCCGCCCTCCAGCAGCAGGGGTACCAGCTGGTGACGGTGTCGGAGCTGCTCAGCTGCTCCCAGGAGGGGCTGAACTGGGGCTGGATCTACTCCAAGGCTGACTGATTCAGTAGGTTTATAATGAAAGCACGCAGCTTTTCTTGAAAGAAAAGCTGCCCAAAAGAACTTTAAGAAGGGGTATTGCTTTTCGCACGAAAGCTTTACCCCTTCTTGCATTTCTCTTTTTCCGCCGCTTTTTCTCTTTAGCCCAAAGAGAAAAAGCGGCAAAGAAGAAAGTTCTCCTACCCCGTCCGCCTTACGGCGTCCAGTCCGTCACCTTCATCTTCGCCGTGAGCACCCGGATCACGCTCTCGTCCAGCCGCTCCCGGGGGAGGGTCCCGTCGTTGACGGCGTCGGTGAGCCCCTGTACGATGGCCCGCTGGTAGTCGTGGTTGGCCCCGCAGAGGATGAGATCGCCCCCCGCCAGGATGAACCGGACGGCCGCCTGCGCCAAAGTGGTCTTGGACCGAAGCCCGTTCATGCGGAAGTCGTCGGCCAGGATCACGCCCTCGAAGCCCATCTCCCCCCGCAGCACGTCCGTCATGAACACCTCGCTCTGGGAAGCGATATGGTCCGGGTCCACCTCGGGATAGAGGATGTGGGCCATCATGATCCCGTCCACCCCCGCCGCCACGGCCCGCTCGAAGGGCACCAGCTCGTAGGCCCACAGCTCCGCCAGGGTCTTCTTCACCACCGGCGTCACGTCGTGGGAATCGGCGACGGTGGCACCGTGGCCGGGGAAATGCTTGGCGATGGACAGGCACCCGCCCGACTGGACCCCCTCCACGCAGGCGCAGCCGATCCGGGCGGCGGTCTCGGCGTCGGCGCTGATGATCCGCTTCCCCAGGAAGGTCTTCCCCGGGTCCTTCGCCACGTCCAGCACCGGGGCGAGGTCCACGTTGATCCCCACGTCATAGAGGGCCGTGGCGATGCGCTCGAACTGGAGCCGGGCGGCCTCGGCGTCGTTGCCGTGCCCCAGGTCCTGGGCGGACTGGGTCCTGTTCCGCCAGCGGAAGCGGGTCACGGTCCCCCCCTCCACGTCGATGCTGATGAGCAGGGGAACGCCGGCGACGCTGTGGGCGCGGACGTCTTTTGTCAGCTTGGCGCACCGGTCGAAGCCGCCGTCCTTGTCGTCCCGGGAGATGTTCTGGCCGTAGAGGATCACGTTGCCCACGGCGTAATCGGCCATGATCTTGGCGAACTCGGCGGACACGGCGTTGGTGCCGGTAAAGCCGAACATGACCAGCTGGCCGATCTTCTCCCGGTCCGACATGCCCGCCACGTATTCCCGGAGCCGCACCTCCATGGGCACGGGCGTGGGCTCGGGGGTGGGCGTAGGCTCCGGGGTCGCCGTAGGCTCGGGCGTGGGCGCGGCCGTCGGCGCCGGGGTGAACAGGGGCGCGGCGGTGACGTATCCGGCGGGGCGATCCGTCTCGGCGGGCACGTATGCGATTTTTCCGTCCGTCTCCTTCCCGCCGCAGCCCGCGAGCAGGAGCAGGAGGCAGAGGAGGCTCCAATATCTTTTCATG
>Ga0310697_10000096_pt1 | contig 122119 bp, 100 predicted proteins | sample 172DNAGHGlowgp2_FD_203883 | JGI IMG/M metagenome (GOLD analysis project Ga0310697, IMG submission 203883) | Sheep rumen microbial communities from Palmerston North, Manawatu-Wanganui, New Zealand - 1728 DNA GHGlow gp2 (v2) (version 2) | ecosystem: Host-associated > Mammals > Digestive system...
GAGGAGCGAAAATACGCACTGCTGGAGCTGCTTCAAAGCCGAACCGTCGCCAAAAGACGCCAGCTGCACAAATATCTGCATCTGTAGCCGGCTTTTAAGTCGCTCATTATCAGCGACTTCATAGATTTATGTCTGCTCCATTTGCGCAGACATAAAACCATCAATACGCTAAGAATCAAGCAGTTACGTTATGCCGAAAAGGAGCTAGCGGAGGCCGGTTTGGCGGGAAATTGCCAGCTGCTGGATTTTGTAGGTGTCGCCAGCTTGGGCGGTGGCGTAAATTGTGACTTGGAAGAGTTCGCCGCCGGCGTTCAGGAGGCCGATCATGTATTTCTTGTTGCTCTCGGAGGCTTTGTGGGTAACTTCGAAGGAACGGGGGGTGTAGTTGTCGAAGAAGGAGCGCAGAATTTCGCGGGCCTGCTTCTTTGAACAGTTTCTGGTAGAGGAAATTACGGTGACGTCAAGGTTATCGGCGAACCAGCTGGAAAGAGATGCAACGTCTCCGGCGGCAAGGTATTTGGTAATGGAGGAAAAAACTGAAAATTCACCTTCCGGTGACTGGACCTGCATGTTTGTGCGCGAAAGGAAGGTATTTTGCCCATGGGCCGAAATGCACAGTAGCATTGCGGCTGCAAACAGGAGAATATATAACGGCTTTTTCATTCGGGGGTTTATCTTGCAAATTCCGCGCCGAATTGCTACTTTTGCAAAAGAATAAACGGAGATTCCCGGTCGCCCTTCGACAGGCCCTTCGACAAGCCCTTCGACAAGCCCTTCGACAAGCTCAGGGACCGACTCAGGGACCGACTCAGGGACCGCCGGGAATGACAGCTTAAGGAATGACAATTACGCTATTGACAGTCGGGCGCACCGACGTGAAATGGGTCAGGGAAGGTCTGGAGATTTACACCTCCAGGCTTCAGCACTATGCGCCCTTCAGCGTAGTTGAAATTCCGGAGCTCAAAGGAGTGGCGGCGCTAAGGGAACAGCAGATCAAGGAGAAAGAGGGACAGCTGATACTCAAGCACTTAAACCCTCAGGACACGCTTATTCTACTGGACGAAAGGGGGAAGGAGTTCCGCTCGGTGGAATTCGCCGAACAGCTTCAGAAGCTTCTTGCCGCAGGAGGACGGAGCCTTGTGTTCACCATCGGCGGAGCATACGGTTTTTCACAGGACGTATATGCCCGCGCGAACGGTAAGATATCACTGTCGAAGATGACTTTTTCGCATCAGATGGTGCGCACAATCTTTACTGAACAGCTTTACCGCGCGTTTACTATTTTAAAAGGAGAGCCATACCACCATGAGTAGAAGGATGTGCAAACTGAGCTGGATCGCCATCACCTTCATCGTGGCCGGTCTCATTGTGCTCGCGGGTACAATATTCGCCGGCAGCGGCAGCGGGAAACTGGACCAGACCGCCCAGGAAATGGGCCGAAAGCTGGAGGACCGCATGGCCATACTGGACAAAGCCATCTCAGACGCGATGGCGCAGGATCCTGCAACGTGGATGCAACTGGAGAACCTTCCCGAAGACATGGTGCTTTACCGTTACGTTGAAGATACTCTCCAAAGCTGGGACGGCCAGTTCCCGGTACGTAACGACGACATCCGCCCCAGAGCCATCGTGCAGCGCCTGGGAGAGAACCGGAGCCAATGGATATCGCCCCTGTCCGACGTAGGTCCCAAACCGTCGTTCGTGAATTACGGGCCAAAGTGGTTCGTAGTAAAAGCCGTCGAAGAAGGAAATGTAAAAGTTATCGCTGGCCTGGAAATCGTGAATGAACTGAGGCCCGGCTCAATCAATGGCGTAAACCGCAATTTCCACCTGGCCGAAGCCTTTTCCGTCCGGCCCCTGTCAAATTCGACCGGTGCCACAATTGATTTGGACGGCATTCCCCTTTTCAAGCTCACGGCCGAAACAGTAGCTGAATCCCAGCATCACTCCGCACTTACATGGCTGGCAGTCGCCCTCATGCTGATAGGCCTGCATCTGATGCTCCGATCGCGGCCTGGATGGATAACACTTGCCGTGGTAGGCATTGTCCAGGCCGGAATCCTTACTGGACTGTACATATACGGAAGACAGCTCGAAGGGGTGTCGCAGTTGTTCTCTCCCCTGCTGTATGCCGGTTCTCCCTTCCTCAACTCGCTTGGAGCCGTAGTCATAGTGAACCTTGCCATCAATGTAGCGGAAATGGACCTTTACCTAATGCGCTGGACGGCCCTGAAGGCAATAATGCGCAAAGGAAAGACATGGATTCAGATCTTATCGGTGACGCTGATTTCGGCATGCGTGGCACTGATCGTCATTTACACCCACTTCACTTTCCGGAGCATAGTGGTGAACTCCAGCATCATCCTGGAGCTGTATAAAATTTCCATACTTTCGCGTTTCACCTGGCTGGTCTATGCCTCGTTCCTGGCGCTCACCATGTCCATCCCCGGTCTGCTCCAGATACTCTCGCCCATACTGAGGTCGCTCGCAGGCATACGCTACAACATGTTCTCCAGCAGAGGACGCATAGCATACGCCCTGGTCACCGGGGTATACTTCGTGGTGGCGTCTTCACTCCTTGGCTTCGAGAAAGAGCAGCAGAGGGTGGACGTATGGGCCAACCGCCTCGCCATGGACCGCGACATTGCCCTGGAAATCCAGCTTCGCAGCGTGGAAGGCTCAATAGCCGAGGACCACATGGTGGGCGCACTTTCGGCGATGGACGGCAGCATCGACATCATACGCAGCCGCATCATCTCCAATTACATGAGCCGGATAGCCCAGGACTACGACATCGACGTAATGCTTCCCGGGGCCGAACTTGGAGCCGCTCCCCTTTTCCAGCAGCGCATAAGGGGCGGAATAAGGCTCGGCGAAAATTCGCACTTTTTCTACAACGCTCTCGGCGGCGGCCGTACTGGTTACACCGGCCTGTTTACCTATTATATTCCGGGGCATGGAGCCAGTTCCATTCTCCTCACGGTGGAATCGAAGCACAACAGGGAGGACAGGGGCTACCTGAGGCTATTGGGCATCAGCGATCCCGGCAGGGTAAGCCTTCCTGCGAGCTATTCCTGGGCAAAATATGCCGAAGGAAGGCTCTTCCAGTACAAAGGCGCCTACCCCTACCCCACCGTCAACACCAAACCCGCCGGCATACAGCACGAAGTGATGAGCAGCGAAGGCTGGACGCACTTCGTCCACCAGGTTTCGGACGAAGAAACGGTGGTGATTTCCCGTCCCAAGACTGAGTGGCTGTATTACATCGTTGAAGGTTTCATCTTCGGCATTGTAGCTTTCTGCCTGGCGTCAATTACCACAAGGCGCCGCCGCACAGGCGGTAGAAGATACTACCAGAGAAGAATCGGCCTTGTAATCAACCTGTCGCTGCTACTTACCCTTGTTGCGATGGCTATCTTCAGCATCTGGTTCCTGAACAAGCGCAACAACGCCGACATGCAGAGCATAATGACCTCTCGCGTCAACAGCCTCCAGTTGATGATGCAGGAGCGCCTGCGCCAGATTCAGGACCCCGAAGAGATTGCAACGCCGGAAGTCGCGCAGGCAGTGGAAGAGGTGGGAAACAACCTCCGCTGCGACATAAGCCTCTTCGACACGGACGGAAGGGTGGTAATGAGCACTACCCCCGAAGTCTACGACAGGATGATCCTTGGCCAGAGGCTGAGCGACCGTGCCTTCTACAACATCCAGTACGCGCATAAACGCATCTTCATCAATCAGGAGAATGCCGGCCGAAGGCAATACTACGCCCTGTACGCCCCTGTCTTTAACAGCAGCGGACGCATGGTGGCCATAGTGTCGTCCCCCTTCATCGACCTTACCACGGACCTGCAGTCGCAGATTATCGTTCACATCGCAACGGTCATAACAATCTTCCTGCTTCTGCTGATGATTTCGCGCGCCGTCACCTCGGAGGTGGTGAGCAGGATGTTCGGCCCCATAAGCGAGCTCAGGCGCAAGATGACCGTCACGGACGTAGACCATCTGGAACCCTTACAGTACGACCAGGACGACGAAATTACCCCCCTAGTGGACGCCTACAACCGCATGGTTCACGACCTTGGCGAAAGTTCCAGAAGGCTGGCCCAGGTGGAAAGGGACAAGGCCTGGACCGACATGGCCCGGAGGGTTGCACATGACCTTAAAAACCCCCTGACGCCCATCAAACTGCAGCTCCAGATGCTGATGCGCATGAAGCAGAGCGGGAACCCCGCCTGGCAGGAGCGTTTCGACGAAGTAGCAGCCACCGTCCTGTATCACGTGGATCTCCTGGCCGATTCGGCCGACCAGTTCTCCACCTTCGCCAAGATGTACGACCAGAGCCCCGAAAGGCTTGACCTTGACTCGCTGGTCAAGCAGGAAGTGGACCTGTTCGACTCCCGCGACGACGTGTCCCTGGAGTATCTGGGCCTCACCGGAGCCTGGGTGAATGCACCCCGTCCCCAGCTCACCAGGGTTGTCGTGAACCTTATCACCAACGCCATACAGGCCGTGGAGGCCAATGAGGGCCCCAGAAACATACTCGTTCAGCTCAGGAACGCCTCCGAAGACGGATACTACGAGGTGGTGGTGGAAGACAACGGCCCCGGTGTTTCGGAGCAGTACCAGGACAAGATTTTCACACCGGACTTCACCACTAAAACCAGCGGCAGCGGCCTTGGGCTGGCAATTTGCAAAAGGATAGTGGAACACTGCGGCGGAAGCATTTCATACTCCCGATCCTTCACCCTCGGAGGCGCCTGTTTCACGGTGAAATACCCCAAGGCATAACGAAAATTTGCAAAAAACGGACATTATCGCTAATTTTGCGCGATTAACTGATATATAGTATCTAACCGAATATTTTTATGGCAACAACAGCTGATCTGAAGAACGGAATGTACATCATGTTCAACGGCAAACCCTGCTCCGTTGTGTACTTCCAGCATGTAAAACCCGGTAAAGGCCCCGCCTTCGTAAAAACCAAACTGCGCAATCTTGAAAACGGCCGCATCCTCGAAAACACTTTCACCGCTGGTGTAAAACTTGACACCATCAGCGTGGAGCGCCGCCCCTACCAGTTCCTTTATGACGACGGTGAAGCCTTCAACTTCATGCACGAAGAGACCTACGAGCAGATCACCCTTCCCCACGACGTGGTAGACAACTCCGACCTTATGAAAGAAGGCCAGCACGTGGAGATGATGTTCATGACCGAACCCGAAGAGCGCTGCCTCACCTGCGAGCTTCCCACCTACGTAACCCTGGAAGTCACCTACAGCGAGCCCGCAGTCAAAGGCAACACCGCCAGCACCAGCGCCCTCAAGGAAGTCACCCTGGAAACCGGTGCCAAGATCATGGTTCCGCTTTTCATCGAAACCGGCGAAATCATCACTGTGAACACCACCGACCGCAGCTACGGTCAGCGCGTGAAGTAAGACGCCACTGACTCCAACAGCCACTTAGGCGTAGAAGTTGCGCCGCAAATCCCTACCCGGTCCCGGTCATGTACCCAGGCCGGGTTTATTTCGTCAAGACGGCCGATTACGTAGGTGCGCGGATTCACGCTCCGGCAAAGATCGCTCAAGACTTTGCCGTTGGAAGAAGACCGGCCGGAAACGAAGATTATTACATCGTGGCTGCGGGCGAACTCAAGAAGTTTCCTGTGCCTGCCGGCGACCTGGGCGCAAATTGTGTCGTGAACAATGACGGAAGCACCCTTTTCGCGGAGGATATCGCAAATTCGCTTGTATTCCGCCGGGCTTTTCGTGGTCTGGGAGAAAATTTCCACAGGCTGGGAAAGGTCCAGCGAGCCGTTCCCGATTGCATCCATGAGCATGGCTTCGTTTTCCACCACCACTGCATCAGAATCCACCTGGCCAAGAAGGCCCAGTACTTCGGCATGTCCTACGCGCCCGAAAATCACCACTGTGCCATTAAGGCCATCCTGATGAAGTCTGGTATAAGCCTCGCGTATGTGACGTTGCAACTGGAGCACCACAGGACAGGAACAGTCAATGAGCGATATTCCCCTCGCCGAAGCTTCCTCGTAGGTGGACGGCGGCTCGCCATGAGCACGGATAAGCACAGTAGCTCCCGAAGGCACGTCCGAAAGGCTGTTCACGGTAATAAGCCCCTTTCCCTGGAGCCTGGAAAGCTCCTCTTCGTTATGGACAATAGCCCCCAGGGAATACAGGACTTCTCCGCCGGAGAGGACTTCTTCGGCCCGGGAAATTGCCCTGATAACGCCTCCGCAGAAGCCGGAGCCCGGGTCTATCTCTACAGTTACCATGTTAAAGCCGGGGCCTCAAGTATACCGAACTTTCCCTGTATTACGCCCAGCACCCATACCAGCTCTTCGTGAAGGGTCATGTGGGTATTGTCAAGGACGAAGGCATCCTCCGCCTTCCTGAGGGGCGAAGCCTCGCGGTGGGAGTCAATATAATCCCGCTGCCGGAGGTTTTCCATGACTTCCTCCAACTTTGGCGACTGGCCCTTGGAGAGCATTTCGTCGAAGCGGCGCTGTGCGCGGACTGCATCGTCGGCCACCATGAAGATCTTGAGCTCCGCGTCCGGGAAAACGGTGGTGCCGATGTCACGGCCGTCCATTATTACCCTGCCGCCTTCCGAAAACGCGTGCAGACGGGCGTCCACCCAGTTCCTGACGAAAGGAACGGCGCTTATTGGACTCACATGGGACGACACTTCCATCCCCCTGATTTCCTTTTCGATGCAGCGATCACCAAGATACAGTAGCGTAGCGCCGCTTTCCCTTTGGAAATGCAGATCAAGGGAGACGAGCCTCTGCGACAGGGCGTCAAGGCCGATGCTGCCGTCCTTGGCGATAAGGCCGCCTTCCAGAGCCGCCAGAGTTACGCCGCGGTACATGGCGCCGCTGTCAAGATACAGGAAGCCGAATTCCTTGGCCACCATCTTGGCGAAAGTACTTTTTCCGGTCGAAGAGAAACCGTCTACTGCGATAATTATGTCGGGAATGTTCATGTTAGTTAGCCTTGAGATTACAAAAATAGAATATTTTTGCGATATTTGCATAAATTATTATTCCCATGAAAGTTCTCATTGTAGACGACGAACGCGCCATACGATATTCCTTAAAGGAAATCCTGGAGATGGAAGGCTATCAGGTGGAAACCGCCGAAAACGGACAGGAAGGCCTGGAAAAAGCCCGGAAGGAAAAGTACGACGCAGTGTTCTGCGACATAAAAATGCCCCAGATGGACGGCACGGAAATGCTGTCCAAGCTCATAGAAGAGGGCATAGAATCCCCTGTAGTGATGATTTCAGGCCACGCCGACATTTCCACGGCGGTGGACTGCATAAAGAAAGGGGCCTTCGACTTCATAGAGAAGCCGCTGGACCTTAACCGCATCCTCATCACCCTCAAAAATGCCACCGATAAAGCCAATTTGGTAAAGGAGACGAAAATCCTCAAAAAGAAGATCTACGGACGGGAGATGATAGGCGCCTCGGACCCGGTGGCTCATCTTAAAGACATGATAGGGAAAGTGGCCCCCACGCAGGCCAGCGTCCTTATCACCGGCCCCAACGGTTCAGGCAAGGAGCTTGTTGCACAGAGCATATACCAGCTTTCAGAGCGTTCCATGATGCCTTTCGTGGAGGTTAACTGCGCCGCCATCCCCTCCGAACTTATCGACAGCGAACTCTTCGGCCACAAGAAAGGCTCCTTCACTTCGGCCATCAAGGACCATAAAGGCAAATTCGAGCAGGCTGACGGCGGCACCATTTTCCTGGACGAAATCGGCGACATGTCACTCCCGGCGCAGGCGAAGGTGCTGCGCGTGCTGCAGGAGAGGAAACTTACGCCCGTCGGCGGAGACAAGGAAATTACAGTGGACGTGAGGGTTATCGCCGCCACCAACAAGAACCTTCAGGAAGAGATTGCGAAAGGCAATTTCCGCGAGGACCTCTATCACAGGCTAAGCGTCATCGTGCTCAAAGTCCCCGCCCTGGACGAAAGGAAAGAGGATATTCCGCTTCTGATAGAGCATTTTTCGGCCCAGATTTGCGGGGAAAGCGGCAAAGCGGTGCGCGAATTCACGCCCGAGGCTGTAAATCTCCTCAAGGACCGCGCCTGGCCCGGCAACATCCGCGAGCTAAGGAACGTAGTGGAGCGTCTCCTCATTCTTGGCGGCAATCCAGTAAGTGCATCAGACATAAAAGATTACGTGTATTGATATGGCAAAACGCGAAATAAGATTCTCCCTTGTATACAGGGACATGTGGCAAAGCTCGGGAAAATACGTTCCCAGGGTGGACCAGCTGGTAGAGGTAGCTCCTGCCATCATCGACATGGGCTGCTTCGACAGAGTCGAGACCAACGGCGGTGCCTTCGAGCAGGTGAACCTCCTCTTCGGCGAGAATCCCAACAAGGCGGTTCGCGCCTGGACCGCGCCCTTCCACAAGGCAGGTATCCAGACCCACATGCTTGAAAGAGGCCTAAACGCCCTCAGGATGAACCCGGTTCCCCTGGACGTGCGGGAACTCATGTTCAAGGTGAAGAAAAAGCAGGGAACGGACATCGCACGCTCCTTCTGCGGCCTCAACGACCACCGCAACCTCAAAGGTTCAGTAATCGGAGCCAAGAAAGGCGGCATGATTTCACAGGTCGCCCTGTCCATAACCCACTCCCCCGTGCACACTGTAGCCTACTATATGGACGTAGTGGATAAAGTGGTGGAATACGGGGCCGACGAAATTTGCCTCAAGGATATGGCAGGCATAGGCCGCCCGAACGTCCTGGGAGAACTCGTCGCCTCCATCAAGAAAAAGTATCCCCATATTAAGGTACAATACCATGGCCACACAGGTCCGGGATTCTCGCCCGCTTCAATGCTTGAAGTGGCACGCGCCGGAGCGGACTACCTGGACGTAGCCGTGGAGCCTCTCTCCTGGGGAAAAGTGCACCCGGACGTCATCACCATACGCGAAATGCTCCGCTGCGACGGCTTCCTGGTAAAGGACCTGAACATGGACGCTTACATGGAAGTGAGGCGCCTTACCCAGAAGTTCATAGACGACTTCCTGGGCTACTGGATCAATCCTTCCAACGCCAAAATGACTTCCCTGCTGGTGGGCTGCGGCCTTCCCGGAGGCATGATGGGTTCAATGATGGCCGATCTTAAAGGCTTCCAGGGTGCAATCAACGCCGCCCAAAGAGCCCGCGGTCAGGCCGAAATGTCTCTGGACACCCTCATGGTCAATCTTTTCGAGGAAGTCGAATACGTATGGCCCCGCCTGGGTTACCCGCCCCTGGTCACACCTTTCAGCCAGTACGTAAAGAACACCGCCCTGATGAACCTCTTTGCAATGTCGCAGGGAAAACCCCGCTGGAGCACAATTGACAAGGACACCTGGGGCATGATACTGGGCCACATGGGAAAACTTCCCGGAGAGCTTGCCCCCGAGATTGTGGCCCTTGCAAAGGAGAAAGGCCTGGAATTCAGCACCGGAAATCCTCAGGACAATTACCCGGACGAACTCCCCAAATTCCGCAAGATGATGGACGAGGAAGGCTGGGACTACGGCCAGGACGACGAAGAGCTCTTCGAACTTGCAATGCACGAGCGCCAGTACCGCGATTACCGCAGCGGCATAGCCAAAGAGCGTTTCAACAAAGAACTGGAAGAGTTCAGGGCCAAGGCAGGCGTTCCTATCGTGGTAAACAGGCCCGTAGTGGAAATGCCCAAGACGGACATTGAAGACCTGGTGGCAAAATACCCGAAGGCCACCCCTGTTCAGTGCCCCGTCAAGGGACAGCTTCTATGGGAACTGGACGTGGACGACAAGTCCATGGCCCCCGTCGCCGGGAAAAAAGTCAAGGCCGGAGAAGTCATTGGCCACGTGCAGGCGTTCTACGGCATCGAGGACATCGTCGCCGCAGTGGACGGCCTGATTGTATCGGCCCCCGGAAAGCAGGGCGACAAAGTGGAAAAGGGCGAAATAGTCGCACTGATTCAGTAAAAACGTAAAATAATTCGTTTAAAACGTAAATTTCCGGCACGAATCTTCAAAGATTTGCGCCGGTTTTGGTTTTATCCGCTATATTTGCCGCCGAGAAAGAGCCGCAATACTTGAAAAATGCGGATCAAAGACTGGATCCCGGAAGAAAGGCCCCGGGAAAAGATGCGCCTCAGGGGCGCGAAGGCCTTGTCCAACGCCGAACTTCTGGCAATTCTGCTCGGGAGCGGCACCGGCGGAAAAAACGTACTTGACGTTGCACATGAGCTTTTGGTAAAAGCCGAAGGCCGGCTGCTCAGGCTGGATTCCATGTCACTGGAAACTCTCACCCGGCAAAAGGGGGTAGGCGATGTACGTGCAGTGACTATAGTGGCTGCTCTGGAGCTTGGCAGGCGCATCTTCGAGGAAACTGCAACCGTGGACAAACACGCTATTACCTCGCCCGATCTGGTTTACAGGCTGATGCTCCCGGGAATGAAGAACCTGGACCACGAAGAGTGCTGGGTCCTGTACCTGAACCATGCCAACTTCCTTATGGGAAAGGAGCTCGTGGGTGTAGGAAGCATGGAAATGACGGTGATAGATGCCCAGAAAATTTTGCGTCGGGCCATAGAGAAACAGAGCAAGAACGTGATTCTTGTGCATAACCACCCTTCGGGGAATCCCTATCCCGGACAAGCGGACATAAGCCAGACCGACATTCTGAGGCGTGCCCTCTCGTCGGTTGACATATCTCTCCTGGACCACATTGTAGTGGCCGACAATCAGTATTATTCCTTTGCGGAGGAGAGGACGGGGATGATTTAACGCTTACCGCCGAAGGCGAGGTCACCGGCATCTCCGAGACCCGGGATTACCAGATTGTGGCTGGTAAGTTCTTCGTCCACCGCCGCGACCCACAGGGAGACTTCGTCCCCGAATGACTGGCACAGCTGGTCAAGGGCATATCGGCTGACTATGGGGCACACCAGATGGATGTGGATAGGATCCCCGCCTTCGGCCTGGAGCTTCTCAAGGCATATTTTTATGGTGGAGCCGGTGGCGGCCATGGGGTCCACAAGAATCAGGACTTTGCCTTCGAGTTCCGGGCAGTTGCAGTAGTCCGCCCTAACCTGGAAATAGTCTCCCTTGCCGCTTTTGCGGTAGGTGGTGAGAAATGCCGTTTCCGCGTGGTCGAACACTTTGAGCATACCGTTCTGCAGCGGCAGTCCTGCCCTGAGCACGGTGGCTATTACGACATGGCTGTCTGAAGTCTCGATGCTGGCCACGCCAAGGGGCGTTGTCACGTCCTTGACCGAGTATGACAGGGTTTTGGAGAGCTCATAGGCAAACACTTCCCCTACCCTTTCCATGTTTATGCGGAATCTGAGGCTGTCTTTCTGGATGTGAACATCGCGCATCTCGGCGATGAAATTGTTGAGGACGGAAGCTTTCTCTCCCAGATTGATTACTTTCATGGCCTTAGGGGTTAAGTGGTTGTCAGTGCAAATATAGAAATTTTCCGGTAATGGCAAAACTATTCGCATATAAGAGTGGCCGAAGTGCAGTCCACCACGGTAACGTCGGCATAGTCCCCTTTCCGGAGGTCACGAGCCGGGAAAACGCACATCATGTTGTTGGAAGCCCGGCCGCAGAGCTGCGAAGGGTCCCTCTTGGAAGGGCCTTCCACAAGCACGCGGACCTTTTTCCCTATCTGGGCACGGTAGCGCTCCAAGCTTTTGCGGTTCTGCAGTTCGATTATTTCGTTCAGGCGGCGGTTCTTCTCGTCGGCGGGAACATCGTCCACCATCGTGCGATTGGCCAGGGTGCCCGGGCGGTCGGAATAGGCGAACATAAAGGCCCAGTCGAAGCCGACCTGGTCCATCAGAGAAAGCGTATCGGCATGATCTTCAAGCGTTTCTGAGCAGAATCCCGCTATTACGTCAGTGGTAAGACCGCAGTCCGGCATTACGCTGCGGATTTTCGCCACCCTTTCCAGATACCACTCGCGGGTGTATTTCCTGCGCATTTTTTCCAGTAGGCGTGTGCTTCCTGACTGCACCGGAAGATGTATGTGCCGGCAGATGTTCGGATGCGCAGCCATGGTTTCTATAACTTCGTCGCTTATGTCCTTTGGGTGGGAGGTTGCAAAGCGCACGCGAAGCTCCGGAGACACGGCTGCGACCATTTCCAGGAGGCGGGCGAAATTCACCGTCTGCGTTTCGTCCTTCCACAGATAGCTGTCCACGTTCTGCCCCAGAAGAGTGACTTCTTTGTAGCCTTTCCCAAATACGTCGCAGGCTTCGCGGACGATTGAATGAGGATTGCGTGAACGCTCGGCGCCGCGGGTATACGGAACCACGCAGTAAGAGCATACGTTGTTGCAGCCCCTCATTATGGATATAAAGGCCGATATTCCGTTCTTGTCCGTACGGACGGGGGTGATGTCGGCGTAGGTCTCGTCACGGGAAAGGAGGACGTCAATCTGTGGATTGTCCGGCGTTATAGCACTCAGGAGCTTCGGGAGCGAACGGTAGGCGTCGGGGCCAACCACCAGATCCACCTTACGGGTGTCCAGGAGCTTGTCCTTAAGGCGTTCGGCCATGCAGCCGACTATGCCCACGAGTACGCCCGGGCGGGATTTCCGCTGCTGGTTGAAGACTTCAATGCGTCCCCATATACGCTGCTCGGCATTGTCACGGATGGAGCAGGTGTTAGCCATCAGGAGATTGGCCTGCGACATATCTTCGGTGCGCTCCCAGCCGTCGGCGGCAAGGATTGCGAAAATGACTTCGGTGTCGTTCACGTTCATCTGGCACCCGTATGTCTCTATGTATACCTTTTTCATATTACAACCATCAGATTATTTGCGTTCAGGGAATTATTGTACACGAGATTCTTGCATGATCCCATCACCAGCCTTATAGCTATCGGAATGTCCGGATGGCCGGACTCGTTTTTCAGTAAACTGGCCTGCTCGCGGACGTCAAAACGCTTGCAATTGTCACGGAAGCGGATTATGACAGTATCTCCGTCTATGGATACGCGCACTTCCAGCTTATGGGGCCGGCTTCCGGTAAAGCCGTAAGTCGTTATGATTTTCCCCATTTCCTCTATATACATGGACACAAGGTAAGCCTTTTCATGTGGCACACCCCTTTCCTCGCAGAAAGGAAGACTCTTTTCGGAAAGGTCCCAGACTTCTTCTTCACGGGTAATCATACTGGAAAGGCGCATGTCGGCGGGAACGCCGAAGTCTTTCGGCACCGACAGGAATGCTTCCAGGCCTTTGGCGCTCCTGTCACGGGTGAAAAATACGGCAAGCTGGATTAAGACAAGCAGGAAAAGCTGGGCAAAGAAATACGAGGCGAAAATGCCTTCGGCCCCCCAGCGGAGGCGGAGCACTGCGCCGAAACTGCAAAGCAGGACAAGTTCGCCTGAGAAATTGATGAGGACAGCCACCACGTTCTTCCCTATCCCCTGCATATATGCTGCCATGTTCTTGTTCCAGCAAAGGATTGGCATTGAGGCGACGAGCCACCTGACGGCGCGTACCGTTACAGGGAAAGCGGCATCGGCCCGGTTCAGGTAAAGGCCGACAATCAAAGGAGTGAAATACCACAGCAGCAGTGACACGAACGTAATTACCCCGAAGCTTCCGCGGTTTCCAAGGCGTAGGGTGTCGATCAGGCCTTTGCGGTCCTTTTCCCCATAGCTTATTCCGGTGAACATCAGGACGGCACTGGCAAGGCCCGCCGACAGCGAAAGCAGCATTTCGGAAAGATTGCGCTGAACGCCCATCGCCGCCATGGATATGGTGCCGCCAGAGGACAGGACCATCTTGTCAATAATGACGATTGCCGCGGCCATCGATGCCCATCTTATGCCGGCGGGCATTCCGGCAGCCGCAAACTTCCTTATATCCAGGCCATTTATGTCGGCACGCCTGATACGGAACATCCTGTCTTTCCTTAAGAAGTAGGTAAGAAGGACCAGAAGGCCCAGGAAGTAGCTTACTGACGTCGCCAGACCCATGCCGAACATTCCGCCATGAAAAACCTTAACGTTAAGGTAGTCCATTGCTATGTCTGAAACCCCCATGACGATGCTTCCCATCCTTACCAGGTCCCAATGACCGTTAAGCTGGAGTACTGGCACCAGGATAAGGAAAAGCATCAGCGCGGGAGTCCCCATTAACACTGCCTCGACATACATGGCCGTCATTTCTCCCACGGGGCCCTCGTCTGCGCCCAAAATCGACGCCATAGTCCAAGGCGCAAAAACTCCGACTGCAAGCATTACCATCGAGACGACCAAGCTAATGGCAATGGCGTAATTGAAAAGGCCGTTCGCTTCCTTCACATTTCCCTTGCCCAAAGCCACCGTTCCCATTTGCTGAAATGCAGTAGTAAGGAAGTAGCTGAACATGCAGATGAAAACAAAAACCGGAGATGCTATACCATGGGCGGCAATCGCTTCCGTACCAAGGTACCTGCCGATGAAAACGCCGTCCACTATGCCGCAGAGGCTGTCGGCAAGTTCCGCCACCATGAACACAAGCATCGAATCCACAAAATTCCTGCGGACGAAAGGCGATACCGGTTTGAATGGATTCATCATAACAATCTGCTAATTTACGTTTTTTTTCTTAACCTGCCATGTTTTCTTTCCTGGCACAGAAAATGCAAGGCAGTCCCGAAATTTTTCATTACCTTTGTATCTTGATGAAACTGCTTAAGCGCATATTTATCCTCTGCGCCGTCGTAATTGGGCTCACAGCATGCGGCGCATCAAAGATAAAGGACATCTCACTGACCTCGGTGGGCGTGTCGTACGTTGTACCAACATCGTCCCGTTCCATGGATGCAAAACTCATTCTTGGAATAGACAATCCCGCAATGGCTTTCACCGTTCAGGAAGTCGCCGGCACCATACGCTACCAGGATAAAGAGCTGGCCCACTTCGTCACAGGTCCTGTGAGCCTGGAGGCGAAGTGCGAAAAGCAGTACGAACTCCCCTGCACGGTTTCCCTGGCAGAAGGGGCCTCGCTTCTGGACATCCTTGTCATTGCATCGAAGCGTTCCCTGGAAGGCCTCAAAGCCGACGTAGACGTCCAGGCCGCCCTAAAAAAGAACGGAGCCCTGCGTGCTCCCTTTAAGTTCAAAGACATAGACATTTCCCAATTCACAAGCAAATGAAAAAGGTATTCCATATAATATTAGGCATTTTGCTCTTTGTCCCCTGCGCCCTCCGCGCACAGGACACCACCAAGACTCCACCCGTGGACAGCACTCTTGCCGGACGCAGCATCCTTTCGGTGATGGGGCCCTCTGTGCAGATTAACCAAACGCCGCAGGTAAAGGCCGCCCTGGAGAATTATACCCGGACAAATGCAGGCAAACCCATTTCCGGCTACCGTATCAGGGTATTTTACGACAACGGACAGGGCGCCCGTACCCGTTCGGAAGCCATCGAGAAATCGCTAAAGAGCCTGCTCGGGGACGTACCGGTATACCGCAGCTTCGAGAGCCCGAACTACAAGGTCACAGTGGGCGATTTCCGTTCAAAGGACGAAGCCCTGAAGATATATAACGCCCTCAAGGGAACTTACCCTACTGCCTATATTATTAAGGAAAGCATTAACTATCCGCGTTAGGAGATGGCCGCAATGAAACAGGGGCTGGAGCAGAAGATGCAGCAGAAGCTGTCTCCTCTCCAGATTCAGACGATAAAGCTCATAGAAATGCCTGTACAGGCACTTGAGCAGCACGTACGGGAGGTCCTGAACGACAATCCCGTAGTGGACGACACCCACCAGAAAGGCGCGGACGAACCCAAGGACGTTTCCATCTCGGAAGTCCAGGAACAGGAGCAGAGCGGCGGCTCCCTGGAAGACAATTACGGCCCCCAGGACGATGACATCCCCTCATACAACCTCCACGTGAACAACTGGGGCAAGGACGAACGTCCGGAATACAACACCTTCTCCGTAAAGCAAAGCTTCACCCAGAGCCTCCAGGAGCAGCTTGGATACAGGAATCTCACTGATCATGAGCGCACCGTTGCAATGTTCATCATCGGCTCACTTGACGAGGATGGCTACCTCCGCAGGGACATCGAATCCCTTGTGGACGACCTTGCCTTCCGCGCCGGGGTGGAATCTTCGGCCGAAGAAGTCGAAAGGATGCTGAAGGTGATACAGGAATTCGAGCCTTCAGGCGTGGGTGCAAGGGACCTTCGCGAATGCCTGCTGCTGCAGTTGGAAGACAAGAAGCGCACCGAGTCCGTGGAAAACGCAATCCGCGTCTTGAAAGAGCAGTTCGACGCCTTCAAGAACCGCCATTTCCAAAAAGTGATGGCCCGCCTCCACCTGTCGGAAGACCAGATGAAAGCCGTCCTGGACGAGATCCGCAGGCTCAATCCCTCCCCCGGCGGACAGATAGACGACTCCTATAACGACCAGGCCCAGCAGGTGGTGCCGGATTTTCGTTTGGACTACGAAAACGGCCAGCTGGTGCTTTCTATGCCCCGCTTCTCCGTCCCCGAGCTCCGCATCAACCACAAGTACTCCGAAATCATGGAAACCGGCCGTCTGTCATCGTCCAAGGCCGATAAGGAAGCCGCATCCTTCGTGAAGCAGAAAATCGATTCGGCCAAGTGGTTCATCGAAGCGCTGCGCCAGAGGCAGAACACCCTGGAAAGCACCATGCGCGCCATAATTGAATACCAGCACGACTACTTCATAGACGGGGATGAGAGCAACCTCAAGCCCATGGTTCTCAAGGACATAGCTGAGCGAACAGGCTTCGACATCTCCACCATCTCTCGTGTCGTGAACAGCAAGTGGATCGAGACCCATTTCGGCATTTTCCCTCTGAAGTACTTCTTCTCCGAAGGCCTTGAAAATTCCGAAGGCGAAGAAGTTTCGACCCGCGAAATCAAGAAAGCCCTCCGCGAAATGGTAGACGCCGAGGACAAGCACAATCCCCTGACCGACGACGAGCTGGTGGAAGGCCTCGCCACCCGCGGATACAAAGTCGCCCGCCGCACCATAGCCAAATACCGCGCCCAGCTGGACATCCCCAAAGCCCGCATGCGCCGCGAGCTCTAGCCTTCGGCCCTGATATTCAAGCATTTTCTAATTTCATGTCTGCTCTTTTAGCGCAGACATGATTTCGTTATATACCTCACAATCAATCACTTCCCGGTTTCATGTCTGTTCTTTTTGCGCAGACATGATTCCATGATATGGCTAATAATCAAGCAGTTAGGATTTGGCCCGATTGCCTCAAAATGCCCGTTGGAAACTTTTGTGGAAAAAATTGGAAGAAAGTGTAACAAAATGGGAATTTTTTTGTACCTTTGCAAACAAGCGTGAAAGTATTACAAACACATGGTCAGATTCTACGGCAATGCAAACGGAAAAGTGGATGACAAGGGGCGCATCGTGCTCCCTGCCATTTTCCGTGACGCGATGGTTCGCGGCGGAGCCCAGGACATGACTTTCGTGGTGAAAAAGAACGTCCAGCTGCAGTGCCTTGACCTTTTCGCCGCCCAGGAATGGGAGAGAAGGAGCGACAAGGTGCTGGAGGGTCTGGATCCCGAACTCAATACTGAACACGCTGAATTTTGGACCAAGTACAACGACGGCGTGTACACCGTGGTGGCCGACAGCCGCCTGGGAAGGCTTAACATCCCGTCGGAGCTGCTTGAAAGTGCAGGTATTACCAAGGAGGTAGTATTCGGCGGCGTTGGCTACAAGCTTCAGATATGGGATCCTGAGACCAGAAAGGCCGGACTCATGTCCAACGAAGAATTCAGGCAAAGCGCAAGCCGACTGTCCTCCGCAAGCAAGTAGGGAGGGAGGAAGATGTCGGAATATCATACCCCGGTGCTCCTTCAGGAGAGCATTGAAGCGCTGGTCCAAAACCCCAACGGAATATACGCCGATGCCACATTCGGAGGCGGTGGTCACACCGCCGCCATACTTTCACGCTTATCCGGGGACGGGAAGGTCATCGCCTTCGATCGTGACATTGACGCAATTAACAACGCCATCTCCGATGAACGCCTGACGCTTGTGCACAACAACTTCAGGTTCATAGAGAACTACGCCGAAGGGTTAAGGAGATCCCTCGCTGACGCTCGGGATGACAGGGGGCCGGCGGTCTTTGACGGCATTCTCGCAGACCTCGGCGTATCCAGCCATCAGTTCGACACCGCGGACAGGGGCTTCAGTTTCCGTTTCGAGGACGCGCCGCTGGACATGAGGATGAACCGGGAAGCGAAGCTCACGGCAAAGGATGTAGTGAACAGCTATCCGGAAGAAGATTTAGAGAAGATCCTGAAGCTTTACGGCGAGGTCGACGGTGCCAGGAACATGGCCCGCCTCATCGCCCAGGCAAGGAATGCAAAAGAAATAAACACCACCGGAGAGCTTGACGCAGCTATTGCGAAAATGCTTCCGAAAGGCGCCGAGCACAAGTTGCTTGCAAAAGTATATCAGGCTCTTAGGATAGAAGTAAATCAGGAAATGCGCTCGCTGGAGAAGTTCCTGGACGGCGCCGCAAGGAGCCTGAAACCTGGCGGAAGGCTGGTAGTCATCACCTATCACAGCCTGGAAGACCGCATGGTGAAGAATTTCATCAAGACGGGGAACGTTGAAGGCACTGTAAACCAGGATATCTTCGGCAAGGCCGACACTCCCCTGGAGGCAGTGAACCGAAAACCCATCCTCCCGGAAGAAAGCGAAATACAGCAGAACACCCGCGCCCGCAGCGCGAAGCTCCGCATAGCAGAAAGGAGGGCCGGGGAATGAGCATATCAAGCGCATGGAAAAACTTCCGCGGTACAATGCGCAGCCTGCGGAACGGCGAGTTCCTCCTGAGGATACGGGCCGATAAATTCTACGTCCACATCATGTACCTTTTCGTCCTGATGTGGGCGACCATCCTCCTGAGCCTTCAGGTGGACAAGACTCTCACAAGGGTCGGAGACAACGAGGCGGCACTGAAAACGCTCAGGATACACCACTCGGAGAGGGAAGCCGCATTAGTAAAGCTCCGCAGTGCATCGGCGGCCGAAATCCGCCTGAAAGAAATGGGCACGGACGTGGGACTGCCGGACAAACCGGCCACAATTATCAAAGGGAAATGAGCCAGAACAGCGAAATACAGGACACCATCGTGGGACGCGACCGCATTCATGTGGTCATGTTCTTCCTGTCCATACTGTTCATGGTCCTTGGCATAGCCATACTGGTTTGGATAGTCAAAATCCAGCTCACCTACAAGGTGGACGACAAGGTGATAGGCCTGTTCCGTCCTTCAGTCCAGAAGCACGTGGAAGTACCCGTCAGAGGCCGAATTCTGGCCACCGACGGCCGTCCGCTGGCAATTTCGGCCCCTCTGTACGACCTTTACATGGACTGCACCGTCCGCAAGAAGGAGTACCAGGAAAAGGGCGCCGATTCCCTTGAAAGGGCATGGCAGGCCAAAGCCAGGGAGCTCGCCGCATGCCTGAGCGCCGAATTCCGCGACAAGAGCGCCGACGAATACGCCAACGCCATCCTCCAGGGCCGGGCAAAAGGCTCGAAGTACCTGAGGCTCCAGAAAAACATGGACCTTGCCACCCTGCAGAAAGTGAAAACTTTCCCCCTCTTCCGCGAAGGGCCCTACACCGGCGGCATAATAGCCAAAGAGCACGAGGAGCGAATCTACCCCTACGACTCCCTGGCACGCCGCGTCATCGGCTACGTGAAAGAGCAGAACCGCATAGGTCTTGAGTCCAGCTTCGACGCCGAGCTCCACGGCCGCGAAGGCTACGAGTGGCGCCGCGTGACGGATAACCAGCGCTGGGTGAGGGACCTGGATTCGGCCAAGGTCGATGTCCAGGACGGAAACGACATACGCACCACCCTGAACGTGGACTTCCAGGATATAGCCGACAGGGCTCTCCGTGCGCAGATTAACGCCAACGAAGGCATACGCGCAGGCATCTGCATCATCATGGAGGCCGAAACCGGGGCCATCCGCGCAATGGTGAACCTCTCGCGTGGAAAAACGCCACAGACCACTCTCTGGGAAAGGGAAAACCTGGTCCTCAGGGAAGTGGGCGAACAGGGTTCGGTGATGAAGACCGTCACCCTCCTGTCGCTTGTGGAAGACGGATACGTCAAGTCCCTGGAAGACAGGATACCCACCAACAACGGCTTCGTCACCAACTATAAGCAGGACGTTCATATACTTGACTATCAGAGGGAAACCGGCCGCCGCGATATCAGCGTCATGCACGGTTTCGAGATTTCGTCCAACTACGTGTTCACCTATCTGGCCGAAAACGCATACGGCAAGGAGCCGCAGGAGTTCTTCGACCACATCTATTCCTACCGCTTCGGCGAAGCCTTCGACTTCGACATCACCGGCCTGGGGAGACCTGTCGTGAACCGTCCCGGAACCGCCTCCTGGTCCAAGACCACCCTTGGCACAACTGCCTACGGCTACGGCATGAGCGTCACTCCCCTGCATGTCGCCACTTTCTATAACGGAATCGCTAACAAGGGCCGCATGATGAAACCCTACCTTGTGGAAAGCGTGGAAAAGGACGGAAAGGTCATAAAGAAATACGAACCCGCAGCCCTGAACAGCAGCATCTGCTCCCCCGCCACTGCCGACACAGTTACAAGAGCTCTCAGGGCAGTTGTTGAAAGAGGTACCGCTACGCGCCTTAAGAACGCCAAGCTGCCTGTTGCAGGCAAGACCGGGACGGCGCAGGTGGTACTTACCCCTGAAGAAAGAGGCGCAAGCACGGACCCCTACCACGACCTTTACGGCCGAAAGAAGAACCAGGGCACCTTCGTGGGCTTCTTCCCATCCGACAAACCCAAGTACACGATCCTCGTTACAGTATACTCATACCTGTCCGGCCAGAGCTTCTACGGCGGCACCCTGCCGGCACTGGCAGTCCGCGACATAGTCGACAAGCTGTACGCACTGGACGGAGAGTGGGACGGGGAGATGAAGCCTTCGGCAGACGTCCCGCACATGGAAGTCAGCGCCCTGGCCGAAAGCGGCAAAGTGCCTGACGTAAAGGGACTCGGACTTGCCGACGCCCTCTATGCGCTTGAATCGGCGGGACTCCTTTGCCAGTACGAAGGCTGCGGCCACGTGAGTGCCCAGAGCCCTGCGGCCGGAAGCGAATACAAAAAAGGTGAAACAGTGAAAATAACCCTGAAATGAAACTTGGTCAGATAATAAAGGACATAGAGGTCAAGGAGCTGAAAGGCAGCGCCGAAACTCCCGTAGTGAGTATTTCATCCGATTCCCGCAAAGTATCGGAAGGCGGGCTTTTCGTCGCCGTCAGAGGCTACGCCAGCGACGGCCACAGCTACATCCCCCAGGCAATCGCGAAAGGCGCTTCGGCCATTATCTGCGAAGAGTTCCCCGCCGAAATGCCCGAGGGCGTTGCCTTCGTTAAAGTCGAAAACAGCCGCAAGGCGGTGGCCCTTGCAGCCGACGCTTTCTTCGGCCATGCTTCCGGGAAACTGAAGCTTGTGGGCATAACCGGCACCAATGGCAAAACCACCACCGTCACCCTCCTGTACCGCCTTTTCATGGGCCTGGGATATCACTGCGGACTTCTTTCCACAATAGCCAACTACGTGGGGACGAAGCGCCTGGAAACGGAGAACACCACCGTGGACCCCATCACCCTGAACAGCCTCATGGCCCAGATGGTGGAAGAAGGCTGCGAGTACTGCTTCATGGAAGTGAGCTCCATCGGTGTCGAACAGGACCGCGTCACCGGCCTTGACTTTGCGATGGGCATCTTCTCCAACCTGACACACGACCACCTGGACTACCACAAGACCTTCGCCGAATACCTGCGCTGCAAGAAGCTCTTTTTCGACAATCTTTCCACCAAGGCCATCGCCCTTGTGAACACCGACGACAAGCACGGCCTGGTGATGGTGCAGAATACCCGCGCCAAGGTTGTCACCTACTCGGTTAAAGGCCTCGCCGACCATACCGCCAGAGTCATGGAGCAAGGCGTGGACGGAATGATGCTGAAGATGGACGGCGTGGAAGTATGGTCCAGGCTCATCGGCATTCACAATGCATATAATCTGCTTGCAATATATTCCGCGGCCGTATGCCTCGGCATGGAGCCCCAGGAGGTCTTGCTCGCCCTGTCGCAGCTGGAATCCGCCCCCGGAAGGCTGGAGAACCTGCAGGGCCCCAAAGGCCTGATGGTTGTCGTGGACTATGCGCACACACCGGATGCCCTGGAGAACGTGCTGAACACCCTCAGGGCGGTGGCCCCGGAGCGGCAGCTTGTATGCATCTTCGGCTGCGGCGGAGACCGCGACGCCACCAAGAGGCCCGAAATGGCCGCCGTGGCAGAAAGAATCGCCGACCGCATTGTGGTAACCTCCGACAACCCCCGCACCGAAGAGCCTTCGGCCATAATTGACGACATCCGGAAGGGCTTCTCCCCCACCGGCCTGGCAAAGACCATCTTCATCACCGACCGCCGCGAGGCCATCCGTACGGCAATCCTGACCGCAGCAGCGGATTCCACCATCCTCCTTGCCGGAAAGGGCCATGAAGACTACCAGGTCATAGGGAAGCAGAAATTCCCCTTCGACGAAAAAGAAATAGTGAACGAAACCTTTAAACTGCTCAACCAGAAATGATCTACCATCTGTTCCAGGCCCTGGAGGCCGCTGGGATCCACTTCCCTGGTATAGGCCTTATGCATTACCTGAGTTTCCGCGCCATGCTGGCTGCGGTAACGGCCGTGCTGCTGTCCATGACGGTAGGTAAGAAAATCATACGCCTGCTTCAGAAAAAGCAGATTGGCGAGACCGTCCGCGACCTTGGCCTTGAAGGACAGATCCAGAAGAAAGGCACCCCCACTATGGGCGGCGTCATAATCATACTTTCCATAGTGGTGAGCGCACTCCTTTTCTGCGACCTTACCAATATATATGTGATCCTCCTTATAGTAAGCACCTTATGGTGCGGCGCCCTTGGCTTTACAGACGATTACATCAAGGTGTTCAAGCACAACAAGGAAGGGATGAGCGAAAAGGGCAAACTCTTCGGCCAGGTGGCGCTGGGTTTCATCGTTGGCATAGCTGTATGGCTCAGTCCCGACATCGTGATCCGCGAAAAAGTGCCTGTAGAGACCAGCGTGGAACGCACCCTTGAAACCGAAACCACCGTCACTTCGGGCCGATATCAGGAGCAAGACGTGGTGAAAAGCACAAAGACCACCATCCCCTTCGTGAAGAACCACGAGTTCGACTACCGCTGGCTCTCCCCCGTCAAAGGCGTCTGGGGCTGGTACGCAAAGTGGGCAATCTATGTGCTTATGATAGTGCTGGTCATTACCGCCTGTTCCAACGGCACCAACCTCACCGACGGCCTGGACGGTCTTGCTGCCGGAACATCGGCAATAGTGGGCGTGGTACTTGGCATCCTGGCATGGCTGGGAGGCAATATCATCGACTCTAACTATCTGAATATTATGTATATCCCGGGCTCGGGAGAAATCGCAATATTCATGAGTGCCTTCGTTGGCGCGCTCATAGGTTTCCTCTGGTTCAACTCATTCCCTGCCCAGGTATTCATGGGCGATACCGGAAGCCTTGCCATCGGCGGAATCATCGGCGTGAGCGCTGTCCTGATGCGTAAGGAACTCCTTATTCCGCTGCTTTGCGGTGTGTTTTTCGCCGAAAGCCTGTCGGTGCTGTTGCAGCGCTTCTATTTCCGCCGCACAAAAAAGCGCACGGGCGTAGGAAAGCGCATCTGGAGCATGACTCCCCTGCATCATCATTTCCAGGACAAGCCCGCGCCGGACGGTCCCGTGATTTTCCCAAAACCCACCCCCGCACAGCACGAAGCAAAGATTACCGTACGCTTCTGGATTGTGGGTATTATACTGGCTGTTAGTACGTTAGCATTACTTAAACTGAGATAAAAAATGTCAAGAGTAGTAGTTCTTGGAGGTGCAGAAAGCGGAGTAGGCGCCGCTGTTCTGGCAAAAGTAAAAGGCATGGATGTGTTCCTTTCCGATAAGGGACAGATTAAGGAAGAATATGCCAAAACGCTTAAAGAGTGGGACATTCCCTTCGAGGAAGGCCGCCACAGCGAGGAGCTTATCCTTAACGCCGACGAGGTAGTCAAGTCCCCTGGTATCCCTGGGACGGCCCCCATGGTGCAGAAAGTCCGCGAAAAGGGTATCAAAGTGGTATCGGAGATTGAATTTGCAAGCCGTTATGACTCTGCGAAGAAAATCTGCATCACCGGCTCCAACGGAAAAACCACCACCACGTCCCTGATCTACTACGTTCTTCAGAACGCAGGTCTTAACGTGGGCCTTGGCGGAAACATCGGCAAGTCATACGCCTACCAGGTGGCTACCGAACACTTCGACTACTACGTCCTGGAAATAAGCAGCTTCCAGCTGGACGATATTTACGATTTCCGTCCGGACATCGCTATCATTACCAACATCACCCCCGACCACCTGGACCGCTACGACCACAAGATGGAAAATTACGTAGCAGCCAAGTTCAACATTACCAGAAACTTAAGGCCGGAAGACTACTTTATTTTCGACTCCGACGACGCCATTACCATGGAACACCTGTCCAAGATCGTACTTCGATGCAAGATGCTTCCCTTCTCCCAGGAGAAGGAAGTAGAGCAGGGTGCATTCTTGAAGGATGACAAGGTGGTTCTGCGGTATAAGGAGGAGGAGACGGACATCTTCCTTCAGGAGCTTGCCCTTGGCGGAAAGCACAATGTGTACAACTCCATGGCGGCAGCACTGGCAGCTAAGGCCACCGGCATCGAGAACAAGGTGATACGCGAATCCCTCGCCACCTTCTCCCCCATCGAGCACCGTCTGGAGCCCGTCCTGAGCATCAAGGATGTGCTTTACATCAACGATTCCAAGGCGACGAACGTGGACAGCGCATGGTACGCCCTGGAATGCCAGAAACGTCCCGTGGTGTGGATCGTAGGCGGTACCGACAAGGGGAACGACTACAGCGTACTGAACGAGCTCGTGAAAGAAAAAGTGAAGGCAATCGTGTGTATGGGTGTTGACAATGCCAAGATTCATGCTGCTTTCGGCGGCATGGTCCCCGACATGGCCGATGCCCTGAGCGCAGAAGAAGCTGTGAAGAAGGCCGCCGCATTCGCAAAGGAAGGCGACGTGGTGCTCCTGAGCCCCTGCTGCGCCAGTTTCGACCTTTTCAAGAACTACGAAGACCGCGGCCGCAAGTTTAAGGAAGCCGTAAGAAAACTGTAAGAGATGGACGCCGAAGTACAAGCCAAACCCAGCTTCATAAGCCGCCTGGCGAACCTTATGGACCGCTTCACCGGTGACAAGGTGATCTTCCTGATCGCCCTGTTCCTGATGATGATTTCGGTCATATCCGTGTTCTCCTCCACGCCCCGTCTTGTGGATGACGCACACGGAATAGACCGTGTATCCATAATGGTGGACCAGCTGAAGGTTGTGGCCCTTGGCTTCGCGCTCATCTTCTCACTGTACTATTTCGGCAAGGTGGAGTGGTACCGGAAACTGTCGATGCTTGGCTTCGGCGCCACGTTCGTGATACTTTTCATCCTTGTCACCAACCTTAACCTGGGCTTCGTGAAAGCCGGTTCCATCAACGGCGCGAGGCGAATCCTGCTTGTGATGGGGAAACAGATTCACGTGTACGAACTGGTGAAGCTGTTCATGATAATGTACCTTGGATGGGCTCTGGACACATATAAACGCGGCGCCTTCACGCTGATACCCCGCATCGGCGCAAAATTCGAAAAGCTAAGCTTCCTCCAGAGCGACTACGCCCAGAAAATCTGCTACATCTACCTTCCCATCCTCATCACCACTGGAATGGTGATGATGGGATCCAATTCATCGGCCCTCTTCATAGGTGCAATCATGGTACTGATGGTACTGGTGGGCGGTATCGACGTCAAGGACGTAGGATACGTAGTGGGAGTTCTGGCCCTCCTGATTGCACTGATGTTCGGCGCATACAAGGCCGGCTGGCTTAAGGACAGCCGTATCGGCACCGCTATAGGCCGAATAACCCAGGATGACGACGCCACGATGCAGATCCTGCTTGACAGCCCCCGCGAATCCGAGGCATGGAAGCAGGCGCGCGGAAAGCTGGACCAGCCGGTTGGAGCACTGCTTGCCATAAAGGAAGGCGGGCTTCTGGGCAAAGGCATAGGCAACAGCACGCAGAAATACCAGGTGCCGGTGATTTTCGGCGACTACATGTTCTCTTTCATAGTGGAAGAAACGGGGCTGTGGGGCGCTGCAATACTGATAATCCTGTATTTCAGCCTGCTTGCACGCGGCACAATGCTGGCTAAGGAATGTGACAAATACTACGACAAAGTGATAGTCACAGGACTGATTATCCTTGTCACAGGACAGGCCTTCATGCACATGGCCGTGAACGTGCACCTGCCGATGGTGCCGCAGACCGGACAGACGCTGCCACTGGTGAGCCACGGAACAAACGCGTTCCTGGTATTCAGCATAGTCTTCGGCCTGCTGCTGTCAATCTCGAAGGATGCGCGCGAAAACATGGCCAAGAGGGAGGCCGAAATTCCCCCGCTCCTTAACGAAAACAACTGGACACAAGACATTACGCAATAATGGAGTACAAAGCACTAAGGGTAATAATCAGCGGCGGAGGCACGGGAGGCCATATCTTCCCGGCCGTCTCTATCGGCCACAAGCTGAAGGAGCTGAATCCTTCGACGGAAATACTTTTTGTAGGGGCCGAAGGCAAGATGGAAATGGAAAAGGTTCCGGCCGAAGGCTTCAAAATCGTGGGCCTTCCGATTGTGGGTATGCAGCGCCAGCTTAACCTCCACAACCTGCTGAACAACATCCAGGTACCTTTCAAGGTGCTCGGGAGCGTAAACCGTGCCAAGTCGATAGTTAAGGAATTCAAGCCCGACGTAGTTGTGGGCGTGGGCGGCTACGCCAGCGCTCCCCTGCTCTGGGCAGCCACCGGCATGAAGATTCCGGCGGTAATCCAGGAACAAAACGGCTTTGCGGGCCTGACTAACAAGATTCTTGGCTCCCGCGTGCAGAGTATCTGCGTGGCCTACGAAGGCATGGAAAAATTCTTCCCGAAGGACAAGATAGTGATGTCCGGGAACCCAATACGTCCCGCGGTGTCCCAGTCGGCAACACCTGAAATGAAGGCCGAAGCCCTTGAGCTTTATGGTCTTACTCCAGGGAAAAAGCATGTATTTATCGTTGGCGGAAGCCTTGGAAGCGGCACGCTGAACAATGCCATGAAACACTGGATTCAGGACGGCTGTCCTGGCGGCGAAGACATAGAGGTGATCTGGCAGTGCGGCAAGTACTACAAGAAAGGCGTCGACGCTTTCATGGCAGAGCATTCTGAAATAAAGGGAATTACCGCCTACGATTTCATCGGCCGGATGGACCTTGCATACGCAGCCGCCGACGTGGTGATTTCCCGCAGCGGCGCCAGCACCGTTTCCGAGCTCTGCGCCATGGGGAAAGCCACTATCTTCGTGCCCTCCCCCAACGTTGCCGAAGACCACCAGACCCATAACGCAATGGCCCTTGTGCGAAAGGACGCAGCCATCATAGTCAAGGACGCCGACGCCGTTGACAGCCTCATGGAAACTGCCGTCGGCCTCCTCCACAGCCCCGAAAGAATAACTACTCTTGAAAGGAATATCGAAAAAATGGCCCTCCGAAATTCCGCACAGATAATATGCAACGAAATATATAAACTCATCCCGGAGCGAAGCGACAAAGTCCCTTCCCCGAGGGAAGGGATTTAGGGAAGGGGTAACGTAAGATGACGCAGGGTGGGCCTGCGCGAAAATTGGAAAGCGTTGTTTTTTTGACGAACAGTTTTTTATGAAATACGTATACTTTATAGGAATTGGCGGGATTGGCATGAGTGCCCTCGCGCGTTACTACAAATTCAAGGGATTTGAAGTGGCGGGATACGACCGCACACGCTCGGATCTTACCGAAAAGCTTGAATCCGAGGGCATAAGTGTACATTACGAGGACCGTCCGGACCTGATTCCTTCGGACGTGGAGAATACGCTGGTGGTTTATACTCCGGCAATTCCGGCCGATCTCGGGGAGCTGGTGAAAGCGCGCGAAGGAGGATACACGCTCCTGAAGCGCTCCCGCACACTGGGCGAAATAACCCGCGGGCAGAGGTGCCTCGCCGTTTCCGGCACTCACGGCAAAACCACCACCTCAACGCTTACTGCCCATATCTTCACCCAGAGCGGAGAAGGCTGCAGCGCCTTCCTGGGCGGCATTTCCCGCAATTACGGCACCAACCTGCTGATGTCAAAGAACGAAACCGTAGTTGTCGAAGCCGACGAATTCGACCGTTCCTTTCTGCAGCTGTATCCGGAAATCGCTGTGATTACCGCAGTGGATGCCGACCATCTTGACATATACGGCGACTATGCCCACGTTGTGGAAGCGTTCAAGGCTTTTGCATCGCAAGTCAGCGGCACCGTTATCGCCAAGAAAGGCACTCCGATAGGCTCTGAAGATACGAAAGCAAAGGTGCTCAGCTATCACTATACCGATACTTCGGCCGATTTCTGCGCCCTTGCACCGCATGCCGATGCCATGGGCTGCTTCCATTATGACCTTAAGTATCCCGGAGGCATTCTTAAAGACGTCCGCGTTGGCGCTCCCGGCTGGGTTAACGCCGAAAACAGCATCGCCGCAGCCGCCATCGCCCTCACATACGGGCTTGAGCCGGAGGCTGTAAAGGCCGCTATCGGCACGTTCGAAGGCGTTAAAAGGCGCCTGGAAGTGCACGTAAACCGTCCCGGGCTTGCCTATATCGACGATTACGCCCACCATCCGGCCGAGCTAGCAAGCGCAATTTCCTCCATCCGCGACATCTTCCCCGGAAGGAAACTCACCGGCATTTTCCAGCCTCACCTGTACACCCGTACCAGGGACTTCGCCGGCGAATTCGCGCAGGCTCTTTCGGCCGTGGACAAACTCATACTTTTGGACATTTATCCCGCGCGCGAGGAACCGATACCTGGTGTCACCTCAGAAATAATTTTCAAAGACGTAACAGCGCCTGAAAAAGTTCTTATCCGAAAGGAAGAGCTTATGGATTACCTGGCACAGGAGCCCGTGGATGTGCTTGTCACCTTCGGCGCAGGTAACGTGGACCGCTTTATCGAACCTATAACCAAAATGCTGGAGAGCCGCTGATGAAACCCATTTTCCGACGTGGCCTAGGCCTGCTTACCATACTTGCATGTGCAGCCGTGTGGACGCTTTCGTCCTCGATGGCAACGCGTGCAAGGCGCAGCATTACCTGTCAGGGCAAAGGCACGCTGGACGTCACCGTGACCGATTCGCTGGAGCGTCGCTTTGTGGCCCGCGAGGACATAGAGAACTGGTTGGAAAAGGAATACCGGGCCTATGCAGGACTTCCTCTGGACAGCGTTGACCTTAACCGCATCGAGGAAATCGTGGCCGGACACAGCGCCGTACGAGAATGCCAGGCCTGGCTCACCGACGACGGCATCCTCCACATATCGCTCTCGCAGCGTCAGCCGGTAGTCCGCTTCCAGGACGGCACCAACGGTTATTACGCCGACGCCGAAGGCTTCCTCTTCCCTCTTCAGGCGCGAGGCAGCGTACAGGTTCCTGTCGTGGATGGCAAGTTGCCGCTTAAAGTCCCTCGCGGCTTTAAGGGAGCGCCGTCGGACGAAGGGCAGAAGCATTGGCTGGACATGATCATCGGCCTTGTGAATTATATGGGCCGAAGCGGCTGGGATGGAAGGATAAGCCAGATAAGCGTGGACGGACGGGGCGACCTGGTGCTCATTCCCAGAGTCGGGAAAGAGCGTTTTCTCTTCGGCCCGCCTACGCGCATTGAAGAGAAATTCAGGCTGATGGAAAACTACTACAGGAGCGTCGCGCCCGCGCATGACAAGGACTACTACAGCAGAGTTGACCTCCGTTTCCGCGGCCAGATTGTTTGCAGAAAATAAAATCTAATTATATATGGAAGAAAAATACATAGCCTCAATTGACCTTGGCAGCTCCAAGTTCGGCCTTTGCGTGGCCAGGGTAACCGGAGACGACGTACAGATTGTCTATTACAAGGAAAGTCCGTCGGACGGTGTCAAGGCCAGCGTTATCACCAACCCCATGCGCGCCGCCGCACGCCTTAAGGCTGCGATCAAAGAAGCCGAAGACGAGCTCATGATCCACATCCTCCAGGTGGTCGTGGGCATGCCCCGCAGCGAGGTCTCGCAGGTTACTGCATCGGCCCGTCTCCCCAGGACCAATCCCGACGAGTATATTTCGGCCGAAGAAGTGGAAAACCTCAAGTCCATCGCGCTTGAGACCTTCCCCCTCCCCAACCCCGAAAGCCAGATTATGTACGGAGCTGTGGCGCAGTCTTTCTCCATCGACGACGAGATTCAGCTGGTGGAAGACGAGGTCGTGGGTACGCTCAGCGAGGCTCTGGAAGGTAATTTCAAGGTTTTCATCGGCAGCAGGAGGGCGACAACTGCGCTGGACAAAATTTTCAACAGCCTTGACATCGCCGTTGCCAAAAAGTACTTCCTCCCGGACGTGGTCGCTCGCACAGTGCTCACCAGCGAGGAAATGGCATCCGGCGTTGCGCTGGTTGATATCGGCGCCGGTGTCACTTCCGTCGCCATTTATCACGGCGGCATCATGAGGTACTATGCTTCGATTCCTTTCGGCGGCAAGGCCATAACAAATGATATAAGGACGGAATGTTCCATAGCAGAGGATCTGGCCGAAAAGATCAAGAAGCGCTTCGGCGCCTGCATGCCCGGAAAGCTCGCTTCCCTCAGTGAGAAGGTGCTGCAGATCCGCCTTTCGGAGCCTTACAAGGAGGTTCCCGTGCGTTACATTTCCGAAATCATCGACTGCCGCAGCCGCGAAATCATCGAGGCCATACTTTACTACATCCAGGAAAGCGGCCTTCAGAATACGCTCCGTAGCGGCATCGTCATCACGGGCGGTGGGGCCGAGCTTACCAACTTTATCGGCCTTGTTAAGGAAATGTCCGGATACGAAGTTCGCAAGGGCTATCCCCGATTCATGTTCTCCGCAGCTGTTGGAAGCGGCGTTTACTCCACTGCGGCCACATCGGCTATCGGCATGGTGCTTTCGGCCAAGGAAGACGGCCTGCCGGACTGCGTGAGCGTGCCCGAGAAACACGAAGAGCCCGCCGAAGAGGAGATGATGGAAGTGGAGGTCACGGATGTTACTCCGGCCACCGAAACCCTCTTCGCCCCGGACGATTTCGGCGATCCCGTCAAGAAAGAAGAAAGTTCCAAACAGCCTCGAACAAAGACTGTTAAAGTACGCAAACCCAAGGAGGAAAAAACCGGCTTCCTTTCCGTTTTCTGGAATACTGTCCAGGACAAAGCCCTTAAGATTTACGATAAAGCCAACGAGGAATAAGCCATGATTTACGACAGCGAAAAAAACATAGTTCCCAACGACTGGAACCCCGAAAATGCAATTATTAAGGTTGTTGGCGTAGGCGGTGGCGGCTGCAACGCAGTCAATTACATGTACCGCCAGAATATCCAGGGCTGCAGCTTCGTGGTCTGCAACACCGACGCCCAGGCGCTCATGGCAAGCGAAGTCCCGGTGAAGATACAGATGGGCCAGAACGGCCTTGGCGCCGGAACCGATCCCACCGCCGGCCGTAACGCCGCTCTGGAAAGCCAGGATGAAATTGCCCGCAAAGTGCTTGACTGCGGCACCCAGATGCTCTTTATCACTGCAGGTATGGGCGGCGGTACCGGCACCGGAGCCTCCCCCGTCATCGCAAAGATGGCTAAAGAAAGGGGCATACTCACTGTGGCCGTTGTCACCATTCCTTTCAAGAACGAAGGCAACGAAAGCCAGTCCAAGGCAGTGGACGGCATACACGAGCTGGAGAAAAACGTGGACTCCCTGCTGATTATCAACAACGAAAAGCTTTACCAGTTCTTCGGCGACACCCTTATTCAGGATGCATTCCCCAAGGCCGACGAGGTGCTGGCAACCGCAGTGCGCGGTATCATTGAAGTAATCAGCTGCTCCGGTTATATCAACGTGGACTTCCAGGACGTTTGCAAGATGATGCGCAACTCCGGAATGGCCCTCATGGGCAGCGGCGAAGGCACCGGCCCCGACCGTCTGGACATGGCAGTGAAGGGCGCTTTCGAGAGTCCCCTGCTGAATGACTTCGACCTGAAGACCGCCAAGAACGTGCTGATTAACATTACTACCGGTAACAACGAACATGGTGCCAAGATGAGTGACCTTGAGAAAATTGACGACATGATTTCCAAGTACACCGGCAGCGCCAACCGCTTCAAGAAAGGTATCATCTGGGACAACGACCCCGATTTCGGCGACAAAGTCCGCATCACAGCCATCGTCACCGGCTTCCAGATGGATCTTGGAGGCCTGGGCCTGAACAAAGACCTTGGTAATCTGGTGATTATCGACGAAGCCTTCCAATGGGACCTCTCCGACCATGGCGGCGAAGTATCACTCCCCGGCGGTGCCGAAACCATCAAGATCGGCTACAACAACTCCGACAACGCGCGCCACTTCAGCTTCGTTTCAGACCACAAGCCCGTGCTCTGCATCGACCCCGGCGAAAAGAAAGCAGATTTGGAGAATATTCCCGCCATCCGAAGGGCACACTAATGGTGAGTTAGTTATAGTTTAATGTCTGCGCTTTCTGTGCAGACATTTTTCGTATATAGCTGATACTAAGCTTGTTACCGTATTCATGTCTGCTCTATTTGCGCAGACATGATTCCGGGAAGTCGTTGATTATAAGGCACATAACGAAATCATGTCTGCTCCGCCGGAACAGACATGATTCTAACAAGTGACTGGGTATCAGGCGGTTAGATCGAAAGGCTAAATTCTGCCGAGACGTTCTGCTACATAGGTCATGCGGCGGGCGAATTCTTTTCGGCCGATGAAGCCCAAAATTGCGGCGATGCCCAGGCCTGATGCTGCGCCGGTAAGTGCAAGGCGGAGGCTGTTCATGACTTTGCCCATAGGATATCCGCGCATATTGATGTAGTTAACGAGCTCTGTATCAAGCGCTTCGGCTGTCATGGCGCCACGATAGGGGTCAAGGTCGTCGAAGCCGAAGTTTGCGCCGGTTATGTACTGGGTTAGTTCGAAGCAGTTCTCGTAGTGCTCGCTTTTCCAGAATTTATCCACATCCTTTGCCAGGAAAGGAGCTGTTGCGGCATCATCGAATGTTTTTGCGCGAGGGTCGACGGGCCGATTGGGATCGACAGGCTTGGTGGGAAGTCCTGCGCCGGCCTTAATGCCGAAAGCTTCGAACTGTGAAGGACTTACGAAAAGATATCCGGCTATGTCCCAAATGTCGGCCACAAAAGTAGCGCGTTCCTTAACAAGCTCTACGACGGCCTTAACATACTCACGTGTGAAGATGTGATTGGCGAAATCCGCGCCGAAACCTTCGAATGCAGCACCGGCGGTGAGAGCACTGCAAGGGCAGTCAACTACCTGAATACCATGGCCTTCCAGAACAGGGATGAAAAGCTCGGTGAGTTCCTCGGTACTCTTCATGCGAAGATACTCCTTATTGTACCATTTGGCTTTTTCGACATTGAAGCGGGCTCCGGATTTAATCACGCGGTCAAGCGAGAATACAGGAACAAGTTCGTCAATGGTATAGAGTTCCCTTTCCCCGCCAGGATTCCATCCAAGGAATGCCAAAAGATTGACGAAGGCTTCCGGGAAATAACCGTCTTCCCTGTACCCCCTTGATACTTCGCCTGTTTCGGGATTCTGCCAACGGAGCGGGAACACCGGGAAGCCAAGGCGGTCGCCGTCTCTCTTGGAGAGTTTGCCTTTTCCGTCAGGCTTCAGAAGCAGGGACAGGTGGGCGAAGCGGGGCATGGTATCGGTCCAGCCAAACGCCTCATACAGAAGGTAATGCAGAGGAAGTGAAGGGAGCCATTCCTCGCCGCGGATGACCTCGGTGATTTCCATCAGATGGTCATCGACGATGTTGGCAAGGTGGTAGGTCGGGAGTTCATCGGCCCGCTTCCAGAGTACTTTGTCGTCCAGGGTGTCGGTGTTCACTTCCACGTGGCCGCGGATAAGGTCGTCCATCTTCACGATGCGGTCCTTGGGCATTTTGAAGCGGACGGTCCAGTCGGTCGTGGTCTCCAGCAGGCGCTTCACCTCATCTTCAGGAAGGCTCAGCGAGTTGCGGAGGTTCTCACGGGATGCGGCATTGTACATGAAAGTCTCGCCTTTCGCTTCAGCTTCGGCCCTTTTTGCCGAAAGCTCATCGGCGCTGTCGAATGCGTAATAGGCCCAACCCTTAACAATCAGCTCTTCGGCATACTGCCGATATATAGGCCTGCGCTGGCTCTGACGATACGGGGCATGGGGATGCTTTTCGGAAGCCACTTCCACCACTTTTCCATTTTCGTCGACGCCTTCGTCCGGAATTATTCCGCACCAGTTAAGGGCTTCAATTATGTACTGCTCAGCTCCGGGAACGAAGCGGTGAGAGTCTGTATCTTCAATGCGGATAATAAAATCGCCACCTTTCTGCTTGGCATACAGATAGTTATACAGTGCTGTGCGCACGCCGCCCATGTGCAGTGGGCCGGTGGGAGAGGGAGCGAATCTAACGCGGGTTCTTCTTTCCATATATGGTTCAGATTTATCATACAAATTTAGCAGATTCCCCGCAGAAATACAATAATCCATGTTCGTTGGCACGCATGCTTTTCGTAAAGTACTCAGAATCAGACACTTCCCAGAATCATATCTGCGCTTTTGGAGCAGACATGAATACATGAAATAGCTGATACACAGTGATTTATGTTCAGGGCTTAGAGGAGGGTAAGGGCCTGGTCCAAGGTTAAGGCGGCAGAAATAGAGAAATCGCCGCTGCGGGAGCGGATGAGGCCGGAAAGGTGGGCGCCAGTGCCGAGGGCTTCGCCAAGGTCACGGGCGAAGGCGCGGATGTAAGTGCCTTTGGAGCATGCGATTCGCACGACAGCCTCCGGAAGCCCCAAGGCCGATGTGTCGGCTACATGGATTCGGGACGATGCAGTGCTATCTGTCTCTAAAACTGTGTGGGTAGAAGCACACGGCACAAATTCCAGCAGCTCAAGCTCCGAAATGACGATGCGGCTGCGGTGGAGGGTTTCCAGGGCGGCGGCATCGAATTGGGATACGCTCGCTTCGCTCGGTATGACAGAAGATGATGGTATGACAGAAGAGGCCGAAGTGCGTGCGCGATAGAGTTTACGGGCAAGTTCGTAGGCGCGGACGCCGTCAACGCTTTTGGCGCTGAAAAGAGGGGCTATCTGTTCCTGTTCACCAAGGAAAGCAGTCAATGCATCACGAACGGCCGCCGCAGTAATATGCTCGAATGGGAAAAACCTGTCGGGCTCTTTCTCCAGGTCGTAGGACGGCGTGGTAGCGCCGAAGCGGATACGGGCGATGTACTCTTTGTCGTGGTCCTGCAGTTCCTGCGCCATTTTACAGGCCGGACCGATGCAAACCAGCAGCACGCCGGTAGCCAGCGGATCCAGCGTTCCGGCATGTCCGACCTTAAGGTTTTTCTTGCCGAAGTGCCTGATAGCCGCATACTTAAGCTTGCGGATAACATCGGCCGAAGTCCAGCGGTACGGCTTATCCACCGGAAGGACGATACCTTCCGGATAATCGGCTATATCATGGGACAGAATATCCCCTGGCTTCGGGATAAAAGGATTCACCGGCAGGGAATTTTGTCGATCCGCTTCTGGTGCCGGCCTCCTTCGAAGGGAGTATCCAGCCAAGCGCGTACTATGGCCGAAGCCTTCCTGTAACTTACGAAGCGGGCAGGCAGCACAAGCACGTTGGCGTTGTTGTGACGCGCAACGAGTTCCCCGATCGGCGTATCCCATGCAAGGCCGGCACGTATGCCCTGATGCTTGTTCAGCGTAATTGCCATACCGTTGCCGGTGCCGCAAAGGGCAATGCCAAGCTCTACTTCGCCGCTTTCCACGGCCTGTGCCAGGCGGTGGGCATAGTCCGGATAGTCCACGCTTTCGGTGGTATCGGTGCCGAAATTCACTACTTCATGCCCCCTGTTCCGGAGCATTTTAACCAGTTTGAACTTGTATTCCACGCCTGCGTGGTCGTTGCAGATTCCGATTTTCATACCATAATAGTTTTCACAAAAATACGAAAAAAACGCTACATTTGCACCAATGGGTATAACAAGACACGCTATCGGAATGGGGAAGCCACGTGTTACCGGCCCCGAAGCTATGGTGGAAACCATCATGGACATGGGCATCGTGCCTTTTTTCGAGAATCCCGTTACAGGCTATTCTATCGAGGAAATGACCCCGGCCGAAAACTGGTTCGACACTGAGGAAAACCTGACGCAAACGCCATGGGACTGGAAAATCGCCTGCGTCGAAAGCGGCGAGATAGCCTACGGCAAGTTCCTCCTTGGCGGAAAAGCCGCCTTTGCCACCGTCGAATGGTACAAGGAGCTGATGAACTGGCGCAGGTCGCAGGAAAAATTCCAGCCCGACGAAGCACAAAGGCAAATACTTGATTACCTGGCAGATAACGGTAGCATCGGCATAAAAGAAATACGCGGGCTCCTCGGCGTCAAGAAAGGCCAGGCCGATGCCATTATGACCCGCCTCCAGATGGGCTGCCGCGTAGTCACCGGCGACATTCGGCGAGTTTACCGCGGTCCGGACCTGCACTACAACGGCTGGCAGGTGTCGTCCTTCTGCACGCCGGAAGATCTCTTCGGCCTAGGGAACGAAGCCACAAAGCCAGAAGAAAGCGACCGCTTCGGCTTTGCCTCCTTCGGCGGATTTCCACTCGACACGGAGACTCCCGCCCCTAAGCAGCACTCCCCCGCCGAATCCTACGCCCTCCTGTGCGACCACATCCGCACCCTCGCCCCCGGCATCACCGACCAGCAGCTCGCGAAGCTCCTGGGGTAGATAAAATGCAACAAATATAGTCGTTGTTGCATACGAGGATCGAACTCGTGACCTTTAATTGCGAACCTAACGCTCTACCAACTGAGCTAATACCCCGTGTGTTTTTGGGACTGCAAAAGTAATACTATTTCGAAATAACCATTAATATGGTATATTTGTTTTCAAGAAGGTTAATAAACGTATGGTATACACATCACTCACTCAGCTTATAGGCCGCACCCCGCTCCTGCGGGTCAGCGGCTTCGAAGGCCAGAAGGCAGATATTCTTTTAAAACTCGAATTTTTCAACCCCGGCGGTTCGGTAAAGGACCGCATAGCCCTCGCGATGATAGAGAACGCCGAGCAGAAGGGGACTCTGAAGCCCGGCGCGACCATCATCGAGCCCACGAGCGGCAACACCGGTGTCGGCCTGGCATGGGTCGGAACGGCCAAGGGATATAAGGTAGTCCTGACGATGCCGGAGACGATGAGCCAGGAGCGCCGCAGCCTGCTGAAGGCCTTAGGCGCGACTCTGGTGCTCACTCCGGGCGCCGAGGGGATGAAGGGCACGATTGCGGCGGCCGAGGCGCTGAGGGAGAGCACTCCCGGGGCGGTGATCCTGGGGCAGTTCGTCAACCCCGCGAATCCGGCGGCCCACGAGCGCACGACGGGCGAAGAGATATGGGCCGATACGGCCGGGGCCGTGGACATTTTCGTCGCGGGCGTCGGAACCGGCGGGACCGTCAGCGGCACGGGCAGGGCGCTGAAGAAGCACAAGCCCGAGGTTCAGGTGATCGCCGTGGAGCCGGAAAGTTCGGCCGTGCTGTCGAGCGGTGTCGCCGGAAAACACAAGATCCAGGGCATCGGCGCCGGCTTTGTCCCGCAGACCTACGATGCTGCGGTCGTCGACTGCGTCCTTCCGATCTCCGATGACGACGCGATTGCCGCCTCCCGCAGCCTGGCCGCTAAGGAAGGCTTGCTCGTCGGAATTTCCTCCGGCGCCGCCTTCGCCGCGGCCCTGAGACTCAGCCGACTGCCCGAAAACGAATGGAAGACGATCGTGGCCCTGCTCCCGGATACTGGCGAGCGCTATCTCTCGACCGTCCTTTATGATACCGAAAACTACCCAATCCAGCGATGAGCCTCTCCCTTAACAGCACTATCGGCCATCTCAAGTCGATGATGGCGAGCATGAAGGACGTCGTTTTCCCGCTCTACAGCGATGTGCGTGAGGAAAACGCGCTGCGCGGGGTATACGACAGCCTCCGTTCGGCTACCGATGCCCCGACCGCGGACGCGTTTATCGGCCGCATCCCCGAAATCAAGCGCCTGCTGGATACGGACGTGAAGGCGCTCGCGAAGAACGACCCGGCCGTGAAGAGCGAGCAGGAGATCATCTACTGCTATCCGGCCGTGACCGCGATGCTCTATTACCGCACGGCCCACGAACTGCTGACCCTCGGAGTGCCGATCATCCCGCGCATGCTGACCGAATATGCCCACAACGTCACGGGCATCGACATCCACCCGGGCGCCGTCATCGGGGAGGGCTTCGCGATCGACCATGGGACCGGAGTCGTGATCGGAGAGACTTCGATAATCGGGAAGAATGTGACTCTGTACCAGGGAGTTACGCTGGGCGCGAAGAGCTTCCGCTATGGGCCCGACGGGCGCCCGCTCAACATCCCGCGCCACCCGATTCTGGAAGACGGCGTGACCGTTTATTCGAACACTTCCATCCTCGGCCGCGTAACGATAGGCGAGGGATCGGTTATCGGCGGCAACGTCTGGCTTACTCACTCCGTCCCTCCACACTCGACTATCGTCCAGGGCCGCGCCCAGGAATCTTTCACCGACGGCGCAGGAATATAGGAGAATTGCTATGCAAGACTGCGAAACAATCAACCTTAACGAATACACACTCTCAGGCGAGGGCGGTACAGCCATTACCTATAAGCACAACAGCCGCAATTCCCTCGCGAAGCTCTACAATAACGGATTCGATGCCGATGCTGCCATTGAAGAGTTCAAGGTGGCGCAGACCGTTTATGATCTTGGCATCCCTACCCCTAAGCCAGAAGAAAGCGACCGCTTCGGCTTTGCCTCCTTCGGCGGATTTCATCTCGACACAGACACATCAGCCCCGGAACAGCACTCCCCCGCCGAATCCTACGCCCTCCTGTGCGACCACATCCGCACCCTCGCCCCCGCCATCACCGACAAACAGCTCGCAAAACTGCTTGGATAGGGCAACAATCCCTTTTCCTGGGGATTCTTACACACGACGCGAATCCGTCGTTTGCCGCGTCTGCACAAAAAGTGGATTCTATGGCCTTCAGATGCAAACGCGGCAAGGTTTTTAGCGTTTTTGGCCGATTTTGTTGCCGCGTCTGCACAAAATCCGCGTTCTGTGCATTCTAAGTGCAAACGCGGCCGAAAGGGCAGCATCCCTCAAAAAAACGGAGCGAAGCGACTAAGTCCCCTTCCCGGGGAAGGGGATTTAGGGGAAGGGTGGCGTCAATCGGGGTTCGAACCCCGATGACTACGCGAAAAGCGCCTGCGAAGCAGACGCTTTGAAGCGGAGGAAGAGGGATTCGAACCCCCGGTACGTTGCCGTACAACAGTTTTCAAGACTGCCGCCATCGACCACTCGGCCATTCCTCCAAGGGGGATGCAAAGGTAGTTAAAATTTTATTCCTTTGCAAAGAATTTCCAATGGAACAGGATAAGATAGAAGGCACCTACTGTGACACAGCTGTCGGCAAAGTTGAAAACAGGCTCGAAAAAGATGTGTCCACCGAGGCCCGGGACCCAATCCGGCCATGTCCAGAGGGGGAAGTAGAACATGTCCACGACCTTGCCCTGGAGGAAGGGTGCGTACGAGCCGCCCAGGGTGGCGACTGCCGTGTAGGTGGATTCACTGAAGATGAGTCCGTAGCAGAGGCAGTCGATGATGTTTCCAAACGCACCGGCGGTAATAAGGGTCAGGCCTACGAGGACGCCCGTGGGGACGGGAGATTCCCGGTCACCCTTCGACAGGCTCAGGGACCGATTACCGTCACCCCCGACCTGATCGGGGGTCTGTCCGCGCTTCAAAAGCCCGGAGATCCACCATACAAGCACTCCGAAGAGCACAAGCCGAAACACAGTTAGCACGTACTTTCCGGCAACGCCTCCCCAGGACATACCGAATGCCATGCCCTTGTTCTCTACGAACAGTAGCTGGAACCAGTTCCCAAGGACGGGGATGCTCTCCCCCAGAGTCATGTTTGTCTTGACCAGGATCTTAATGACCTGGTCAATGACAACGAGGACTATTCCGAGGATCAGAAGAAATGTGCCTCTTTTACCTTTATTCATGAGATACGCTCGCTTCGCTCGGTATGACATGAACTACTTCCTACCGGTCTTTTCCAGGATAGCTTTTCCTTCAACGGTAGTGGTGGCATGCGGTACCAGGCGCAGGCGCTCCTTGGGAATAAGTTTACCTGTTACGCGGCAGATACCATAGGTCTTGTTTTCGATGCGCACCAGGGCAGCCTCAAGATTCTGGATAAACTTATACTGACGCTGTGCAAGGGCACCGGCTTCTTCCTTGGAGAGCTGGAAGGCGCCGTCGTCCTCTACGGTTTTGAAAGTGGGGGCGGTATCAAGGATATCGTTCCCGCCGGCATGGGTAACCACGTCGCGGAGCGTGGTGTACTCGGCACGGGCTTTATCCAGCATCTCGTTGATAATGACGCGGAACTCCTCAAGTTCCTCGTCAGAATAGCGGGTTCTATTGTTCTCTTCCATAGCTGTGTTATCGTTTTAATAATAGTTTAATCATACTGTCTTCGCCCCATTCTGCTTCTGCAGCATCTGAAGGTGCCTCCGAAAGAGAATGCAGACTGATTGAGAGCGAAAGGGTTTGTGCTTTAACATATTCGCCGAAGGCCGAAAGGGCGTCGGCAAGAGCGGAATCGTCCGAATAGACGTCCGTGGTGATGCGGTCGGTAACTTCGAAGCCGGACGACTTGCGAAGGTTCTGGATGCGGTTCACAAGCTCGCGGGAAAGGCCTTCGCGCCTGAGCTCCGGCGAAACCTCTATATCCAGCGCAACGGTAAGCGAGCCTTCCGATGCCACCTGCCAACCTTCGACATCTTCGGAGGAAATGGCATAGTCACCGGGATTGAGCACGACGTCGCCGCCAGGAAGCGCCAACGTATAGGCTTCGGAGGCCGATTCGGCCTTTTGGATGGCAGCGATAGTTCCTTGATCCAGCGAGCCGAAAGCAGCGGCAATCTCCTTCATCCTGGCGCCATATACCTTGCCCAGCACCTTGAAGTTGGGCTTTATCTTGAGCGTCATTATGCCGGAAGTATCTTCCACGAATTCCATCTCCTTCACGTTCACTTCGGCAAGGACAATGCCTTTGACAGCCTCCAGGGCCTCACGGACGCTCTGGGAAATCACTGGCACCATAACCTTAGATAGCGGCTGGCGCACGGGGACGTTCACCTTCTTGCGGATGCCCAGGATGAGCGAAGTCGCCTGCTGTGCAAGCGCCATCCTTTCCTCCAGAGCAGCGTCGATGAGAGACTCATCGGCCGAAGGCATAATGGTATAGTGAACTGACTCTTCGGAGCCGCCGAGGTCCCTGTAAAGCTGGTCCATATAGAAAGGAGCGATGGGCGCGCCAAGCACTGCCACATCCATAAGCACCTTGTACAGAGTGCTGTAGGCCGATTTCTTATCGTCGGTCATATCCCCTGCCCAGAAGCGCTGGCGGTTAAGGCGCACGTACCAGTTGGATACGTCGTCGCAGACGAATGTTTCAAGAATGCGGCCGGCGGTTTTTACGTCGTAGTCTTCGTAAGCGGCTTTGACTGACTTGATTACGGTATTGAGTTTGGAAAGGATCCAACGGTCGAGCTCAGTTTGAGACACGCTCGCTCCGCTCGGTGTGACAGAGGGCTCCCACCCGTCAATATTGGCATACCTTGCAAAGAATGCGTAGGTATTGTAAAGCGTGCCGAAGAATTTGCGGCGGACGTCGGCCACGCCGTTTTCGTCGAATTTCAGGTTATCCCAGGGTTCGGCGTTGGTGAGCATGTACCAGCGGAGGGCATCGGCCCCGTAAGTGTCCAGAGCCTTGAAAGGATCCACGGCATTGCCAAGACGCTTGGACATCTTGTTGCCATTCTTGTCCAGCACCAGACCGTTGGAAATCACGCGTTTAAAGGCGGGAGTGCCGCTTATCATGGTGTGGATTGCATGCAATGTGTAGAACCATCCACGGGTCTGGTCCACTCCTTCGGCGATGAAGTCCGCCGTTGCGCCGAAAGCCGGGGAACCCAGGTTCCTGAGGCCTTCCTGAGCGTAAGGCATGGCGCCGGAATCGAACCAGACGTCAATCAGGTCAGTCTCCCTGACCATCTTCTTTCCGGAAGGCGACACAAGGAAAATCTCATCCACGTAAGGCCGGTGAAGGTCAATCTTATTGTAATTGTCCAGGCTCATGTCTGAGGGGTCGAAACCTTTGTCCTTCAAGGGATTGGAGGGCATGACACCTGCTGCGACGGCCTTTTCTATTTCGGCATAAAGCTCCGCAACCGAGCCGATGCAAAGCTCTTCCTTTCCGTCTTCGGTGCGCCAGATGGGCAGCGGAGTGCCCCAGTATCGGCTGCGGGAAAGGTTCCAGTCCTGGATGTTCTCCAGCCATACGCCGAAGCGGCCGGAACCGGTAGATGCCGGCTTCCAGGTAATCTGCTTGTTAAGGGCCACCATTTCATCTTTTACTGCAGATGCCTTGATGAACCAGCTGTCCAGCGGATAGTAAAGCACCGGAAGGTCCGTGCGCCAGCTGTGGGGATAGCTGTGCACATGCTTCTGCACCTTGAAGGCACGTCCGTCGGCCTTCATCATGACGCAAAGATCGATATCCAGCGTACCTGCTTCTTCCACGCCTTCGAAGTACTTCTTGTAGCCGGCCTTTACATATCGGCCCGAATACTCCTTATAGGAAGGCTCAACGGTGGCGGCAAATTCCGCCGACATGTCCTCCAGGCGCATGAAACGGCCCTGGCGGTCCACCTGGGCCTGGGGATTGCCGTCTTTGTCGACGGGCATTATTGCGCCGATTCCAGCTGCGGCAGCTACGCGCTTGTCGTCCGCGCCGAAAGTGGGGGCGATATGCACGATGCCGGTACCGTCGCTGGTGGTTACGTAGTCGCCGGATATTACGCGGAAAGCATCCCCGTCCGGACGGAACCAGGGGAAGAGCTGGTGATAGCGTATGCCGACCAGATCCTTACCCTTGAAACAGCCGTCCAGAAGTTTGTAGGGCACAACCTTGTCACCTTTCTGATAGCTTTCCAGTGGAATTTCAGCACCCTTGGGATTGAACCAGGCACCGAGAAGATCCTTGGCCAGCACGTAAACTGCAGGCTCCCCGGTGTAGGGATTGAAGGACAGAACCCTTATATATTCAATCTCCGGTCCTACGCAGAGGGCGGTATTGGAAGGGAGTGTCCAGGGCGTGGTGGTCCAGGCCAGGAAGTATGCCGGCAAGGATTCCGTGCCGTAAATGGGCTGAGAAAGGCCGTCCTTGATAATCTCGAACTGAACGGTGGCGGTGGTGTCCGACACGTCTTTATAGCAGCCGGGCTGGTTGAGCTCATGGGAGCTGAGGCCTGTGCCGTCGGTCGGAGAATAAGGCTGGATGGTATAGCCTTTATAAAGGAGACCTTTTTCGTAAATCTTTTTAAGGAGATACCAAAGGGTCTCGATGTAGCGGTTGTCGTAGGTGATGTAGGGGTCGTTCATGTCTACCCAATAACCTACGCGCTCGGTCATATTCACCCATTCGGCGGTGTACTTCATCACTTCCCTGCGGCAGGTAGCGTTGTACTCTTCCACGCTCACTTTGGTGCCGATATCGGCCTTGGTGATGCCCAGCTTTTTCTCTACGCCAAGCTCTACGGGAAGGCCGTGGGTATCCCATCCGGCGCGACGGGCCACACTGTAACCGGTCTGGGTTTTATAGCGGCAGATCGCGTCCTTGATGGAACGGGCCATCACGTGGTGGATGCCCGGCATGCCGTTAGCGGAAGGCGGTCCCTCGAAAAATATGAACCTGGGGGCGCCTTCCCTTATCTGAAGGGATTTTTCAAAAGCCTTCTCCTTTTTCCACTGCTCCAGGACATCTTGTCCGGTACGGGTAAGGTCAAGCCCCTTATATTCTTTGAATCTCATATTTTTTGGCTATTTTTGCACTGTAATAATAGTTTGCAAATATAGTTAATTTAGCTTGAAATAACAACATGAACCTACTGGACATCATACTGCTTATTCTTTTTATCCCCGGCATAATCCAGGGACTCAGGAAAGGCTTCGTGGAACAGGGCGTAACGCTTGTGGGAATAGTATTAAGCGTATGGATGGCGTTCAAGTTCCAGGCTCCCGTCGCGGCCAGAATCGCCGAACGCTGGGAAACTTCGCAAACGCTGATAAACGTAGTTGCCTTCGCCGCAATCCTGGTGGTTGTGCTGGTAGTGGTACTGCTGCTTGCAAAACTCCTCACTAAAGTCCTTGAAAACATTTCCCTGGGATGGCTGAACCGTGTTCTGGGCCTATGCTTTTCACTTGCAACCACCGCTGTGGTGCTGGCAGTTCTCATTATCCTTTTCGACACCATAAACGTAAAATTCGAGCTTGTAAAAAGCCCCGTCCTTACGGATTCCCTGCTGTACGGGCCCCTTAAAGACTTCGGCTACAAGGTATTCCCCTACCTCAGGCAACTTATCTCCCCCGCTGCATAATGGCTCTGATACTTATCATAGAAACTTCTACCGCAAAACTTTCAGTCGCACTCGCACGTGACGGAAAAGTCCTTGCCTCCAAAATATCCGACGAAGCCCGACTCCAGGCTTCCCTTACCGCACCGTTCGTAAAAGAAGTGCTGGACCAGGCCGGATACAGCGTCAAGGACCTGGACGCCGTATGCGTTGGTAAGGGCCCCGGCTCATATACAGGCTTAAGGGTGGGCGTTTCCACCGCAAAGGGCCTGTGCTTCGGAGCTGGCATCCCGCTTATCGCAATAGGCTCGCTGGATGCCCTGGTTGCAGGTTCCGGGGTCCGTGAAGGACTGGTGGTTCCAATGATCGACGCCCGCAGGATGGAAGTTTATACGGCCGTCTTTTCGCCTGATGGTGAGCAGCTTACGCCAGTCGAAGCTAAAATTGTCGATTCCGGGGCATTCGCAACAGAGCTATCGGCAGGTCCGGTGCTTTTCATCGGCGACGGTGCCATCAAATGCGCTTCAGTGATTTCGCATCCGAACGCCTCTTTCCGCGAAGCATGGCCCCTGGCTCAGGACCTCGCGCCCTTAGCCGAGAAAGCCTTCGAACAAAAAAGGTTCGAAGACCTTGCGTACTTCGAACCTTTCTATCTTAAGGATTTCGTGGCTACCGTTTCCCGGAAAAACCTATTCTAAATCCAGGAATTTTACAAAAGCATCCACGTCCAGGTTGTACCCGCGAGGACCGGCCAGGACATTGCCTTCGCCATCCAAAATAACGTAGTTAGGCTGGGCGTTAACGCCGAAGCGCGTCTGTGCGATGTGCGAATTAACCCGTCCCACGTCTTTCAGGACCTTGCCCGATTCGGTGGTAACCCACTCGCTCTCGGGAAGTTTTACCTTGTCGTCCATGTAAAGGGCCACCAGCACAAAATTGTCCCTAAGGCGCTGCAGCACGGCAGGATCGCTCCAAACGCGGGCTTCCATCTCGCGGCAGTTCACGCATCCGTGTCCTGTGATGTCAACGAACACCTTCTTTCCAGATGTAGCTGCTGCGGCGATGCCGTCTTCCAGATTGTCATAGGCCGAAAGCCCGTGAGGCATAGGCAGCAGCCCGCCTTCATGAGAAGCAGTTTCGGTGCCGGGAAGAGCGACGGTGGGAGCGGCCGGAACACCGGGTGTCAGGACGAAATCCTGCGTCTCCAGCGGAGGCAGATAACCGCTGAGGGCCTTCAGAGGAGCGCCCCACATTCCGGGAATCATGTACACCACAAAGGCGAAGTCGATGATCACCAGAGCCAGGCGGCCCACACCAACGTACTCCAGAGGGCTGTCGTGCTTGAAGCGGATCTTGCCAAGCAGATACAGGCCCAGAAGGGTAAAGCACACTATCCAGATGGCCAGGTAAACCTCGCGGTCCAGCAGGTGCCAGTGGTAGGTCTGGTCGGCCACCGAGAGGAACTTGAGGCCAAGGGCCACCTCGATGAAGCCAAGCACAACCTTCACGCTGTTAAGCCAGCCGCCGCTCTTGGGTAGTTTCTTCAGCACCGACGGGAAGAAGGCCAGAAGGGCGAAAGGCAGGGCGAAGGCTATGCTGAAAGCAAGCATCGTGACCATCGGCGCCCAGAACTCGCCCTGGGTGCTCTTGATGAGCACGGTGCCCACTATGGGCCCGGTGCAGCTGAAGCTCACCAGAACCAGCGTAAGCGCCAGGAAAAACACGCCCAGAAGGCCGCCCTTTGCACTTTTGGCATCGGCCTTGGTGGTCCAGCTGGAAGGCAGGGTTATCTCGAATGCGCCGAAGAACGAGGCCGCGAACACCATGAAAATCACGAAGAATAGGATGTTCGGCAGCCAGTGCGTAGCAAGCCAGTTGAAGATGTCAGCCGTGACGGCGCTGCCGCCAAGCATCCATGTAAGGCCGATAATGACGCAGATGGGAATGGTATATAGCAGCACTATGAAAAGGCCGTACAACCCCGCCTTGAACCGGCCCTCGGCTGGCGTTCCGCTTTGTTTGATGAAGAAGGACACAGTCATCGGCACCATGGGGAATACGCAGGGCGTCAGGAGCATCAGGAAGCCCCAAAGTATGGCCTCCAGAATCAGGCCCCAGATGCTGCCGGCACCTTCCTTGGATGTCCCCTTCCCTTCCACCTGAAGGGTGGTCTCAAATACGTCCGGGGGCAAGCAGCTGCCTTCGTCACAGGCCTGCCACTCGATACAGACGTTCACGCTGCAGGGGCCGTCCTGAAGCGTGCGTACCTGATGAACCAGTACGACCATGCCCTCGCAGGTCCCTATCTCCATTCCGAAGGCGGAGTCGAAATGGCGCTTAACCTCAGAGGTAATCTTGGCTTCGCCAACCGCCTCCACAGCATCGCCGCTCACCGTAAAAACAGTTGGATTGGGGCCCAGCTCAGTTTCCGTAAGGTCGTAAATGTGCCATCCGCTGCGGATATTGCCCGTAGCCTGGATTTCATAGACATTCTTCTTTACCTTCTTCGCCTCCACCGACCATTTAACAGGCTGGAGGATTTGTGCCACAGAAGGAGTGAGCACCACAAGAAGAGCCGAAACGGCAATTGCGAATCTTCTAAACATGAACGACGGCTACAAGTTCTTCTGCAGGTACTGACGGATATCCGCGGCAGTGGCTATGCCGGTCTGAGGATCGATGGAGCCGTCCACGATGAACCACAGCATGGGCAAACTGCCGATTCCGTACGAAGCCACATAAGGCGAAGCAGCTCCTCGAGTGTCGCACACGTTCACCCAGGGTAGATGCTGGTTTTTAACTGCGGCTGCCCAGGCGCTCTTGTCGCTGTCCAGGGACACGGCGTACATCTCGAAGCCCTTGGGGTGAAATTCCTCGTAAAGCGGCACCAGAGCGTCCAGATTGAACATTTTCTGCTCGTTGGTTGAGGCCCAGAAGTACAGCATCGTCACTTTGGAGGCGACTTCGCTAAGGGTCACGGGCTTTCCGTCGATGCCGGGAAGGGTGATGTCCAGATAGCCCACCTCGTTTGCGTCCTGGAGGCGCTGTTCAATATCCATCAGATCCAGCCTGCGCTGCGCCTCTTTTTCAAGGGCCTTGACATAGCGTGATTCCGGATAAACGGTTTTGAGGGAATCGCACACTTTTGACATAACAAGGCCGTCGGTTTTCTGGTCGAAAACAGCCAGCGTAGGGTTCACCTGCTGGAAAAATACAGGCACTACGGTGAGAGACTTGCTGTTTTCCATTACATACGCCAGCCTGTCGCGGTAATAGGCCACGTACCGGCGGCTGAGGGCGGCATCCGGCTGCTCCTGAGAGTTCAGGATGGCATTCATGTCCTTGATGAAGGCATTGTAGTCGCTCTCAACCTTCTGAAGGCGGGTCGATTCTTCCGACCCTTCCACGCTGTATACGCCAAGGGTGTCGGTGCTGACTGTGACCTTGTCACCTTTATGAAGGAGGAGCGAGGCGATTTGCCTGCTGCCGGAGAAAAGATAGATGAATTCCGGCTTTCCTTCCTCGATGTCAAGGCTATAAGTGAACTTTCCTCCAGCTTGGACCTTTACGGTATCCAACACCTGGAAACGGTTGACGTCCAGGAGCTTGACTATCACTTCCCTGCCCTCGCCTTCGTGAAGCGAACCATTAATGGTGGTGTTTTTCCCGCAGGCGGCAGAAAGGAGCGCCAGGGCAGCGATTGCGGCTTTACTGAAGCTTCTCATATTCGGCAAGGATTTTATCGGCAATGGCTTTCATTTCGGAGGCCTCCAGCTGGAGCTTCGCTTTGCGGAAGTCCATGTCGCCTTCTGTCTGAAGAGGCACTAGATGTATGTGAGTATGAGGCACTTCCATGCCAAGGACAGCTACGCCTACCCTCTTGCAGGGCACTGCAGCCTTAAGGGCTACGGCGACTTTCCGTGCAAACGCCCACAGGCCTTCATAGGTCTTGGTATCCAGGTGGAAGATATAGTCGTCCTCCACGTTTTTGGGGATTACAAGGGTATGGCCCTTAGCGAGGGGCGATATGTCCAGAAAGGCGTAGAAATCCTCGCTTTCCGCACATTTGAAGGAAGGGATTTCGCCTTTGGCGATTTTGGTGAAAATGGTAGCCATAGTTTACAGGGTAATTTCCTGGATTTCGAACTTTATGGTGCCGCTGGGCACTTTTGCCTCTACGGTTTCGCCCTTCCCGTGGCCGATAAGTGCCTTTGCGATGGGGGTGGTTGCAGCAAGGAGGCCCTTGGAGAAATCGGCCTCGCTTTCCGGAACGATCTGGAAATTCATGATCATCTTGTTGGCAAGGTTCTTAACCTTGACTTTGGAAAGGAGCTGGACCGTATCTGCGCTCAGTTTGCTTTCGTCAATAACGCGGGCGTTAGCCACCTTTTCCTTGAGACGTGCAATCTTCACTTCCAGGAGCCCCTGGGCGTCACGTGCAGCATCATATTCCGCGTTTTCCGAAAGGTCGCCTTTTTCGCGGGCTTCCGCGATTGCGGCCGAAATAACCGGCCTCTGGGCCAGGGCGTCGGCCAGTTCTTTCTTAAGTTTGTCAAGACCGGCCTGGGTCATCATTTCAATTGCCATATCTTAATGTCTTTTTAGTTTCTTTTCTATCGGGCCGTGGCGCTGTATCCCCGGGGCCCTTAACGTTAAAAATTAGCCGACGGCCGGGAAAGCCGTCGTGCTAACTGTCTTTTGCAAAGGTAGCAATTCTTTTTATAAAAAGCTACCTCCAGGCAATTTATTTACGTTTATCCACCACTTTTGCGTCGGGATAGTTTTCGGCATTGAAAGTAACCTCGCTCTCATTAACGCCGATAATCACATCCTTCATTATCATCTTCACCCCTTTCATGGACGTGGAGAATTCTTTAAGAATGTAACTGTCCTTGCAAACGGAAAGACTGATTTTCTTCGGAGCGTCATCATCCTTGTTCGACTTCTGCCTTGTACACAGCAAATACCAGGTGTCCGAATCCTCGTTCGCGATTGTCACATCATATCCTTCTGTAAGATCTTCCATCAAATGCATGCTGTCATCGGCCGGACTGGCCGCCGAATTGTCATTCAGAGCCTCGATGGTTATTGTGTTATTGGACGGCACGTAAGTCCAGGAAGTACCCCCCTCCGTAAAAACCGTCATCTTCTTCCCCAGGGTGCTCAAATCCATGCGAGTCTTTCTCCCGAGCATCTTCACCTGGGAAGTAATGCTCCCTATAACGGGAATCTTTATTGCCATGGTCATGGACATTCCCTCAGCCTCTCCCCTGTCCATAGCCGCATCCATCTTCGACAAAATCTCCTCCGCTGTATGCGCCGGGAATGTCTCGGGGCCTTGCGGAAGAGTCTGCGCCTGCGCCGTAGCGGCCTTCCTCTCCGTCGTCACAAACTCCGCAGCCTGCGCCTGCTTTGTCTTAGCGCTCTCCGCAGTCCCTGACGGCGAATACGCCTGCGCTGACGCACAACATAGTACCGCCAGAACAGCAAAAATCACTTTTTTCATGCTCCTGTCATTTAACCCATAAAAATACGAAAAAAAATCGGAAACCCTTCCTTTTCGCTCTTCCGTGACCACCGCCGTTACAGGTCCAACACTGGCCGTCGCAGGTCCGTTTTTTGGGGCCGAACTGCGACGCTTTTCACCACTCTATGCCCCTCACCGTCGCAGGTCCTCCAATATTTTTCGGACCTGCGACATCATCGCTCAGACCTGCGACGAACCACAGATGCATTCAGCAGACCTGCGACCAGTTCTCGGCCCATCCCCAAGCATCGTGCCAGTTGGGCATCAGAAGTTTTGTAAGAGCGAAAAAGATACGGAATGAGACGGGCTTTCTGCTCAGGAGTAAGCCGGGATATGTCAGTGCCAAACCACTTGTCGGCCAGATTGGATATAATTGACTGCATTGACATGTCCGTCTGCTTCGAACGCCCGTTCACTACCAGTTTCTGCTCCATTTCGGCCATATTAACGGCCCCAAGTGTCTTGAGAAAAAAGGCCTGGTCGTGACCGAAAGCTTCCTCCAGATACGTAAAGTCGCAAGCGCTTGCCGGTTCGATATGCATATCGATATCAATAAGCCATGGCACCTTACTCAAATCTTCATGAGTATGGAATATCGCTTCCCTTTCGCGCCGTGAAAAAGCCGACACCGGCATAGCAGTACGTGAGCATTTCCCTCCCACAAACATCGCTCTATATGATGACCATTTGTAGTCTTCAACCCTTGACCCTGCGTCTAAAGTATTCCTATGGATGTAAGCCAGGGCATTACGAACATACCAATCTGTATCCAGGTGCTGAACATTTATTGAAGAACGACTAAGCACTCCTTTCTCATTGTATTTCCATGACAAGAACTGAGAATGTCGCTTCTTTACTGCTTCACCTACCAGTTGTGCCCTTCCCATATCTGTTGACAGCAGAGCGAAATGCCCGTGATTCGACATTGATATCTCGGAAGCGATCAGGCTATTATGTTTCCATGCAGCCAGATAGTACGACTTCTGCAGATGGTCGTAATCTTCGTCGTCCCGGCAAATCAGGACTGACTCCATCCCTTCCAGACTAATGTGGAAGGGATACACTCTGCGAACGGACCCGTCGGGCAGGGCCCGTTTTGCAATCCTTTCGAATGCCATAGCTAACTTTTCATTTTGCCGATATTCATAAGCGGCGGCAATGGCATGATGGAAGATTTGCCGGATTGCGGTCCCCAAACTATTGGGCGAACCATTTTCGAGGCATCAAAGCCAAAAGGCTTCTTGAGAGCGTTGGAATACTTTTCCTGAGCCGGAATATAGTCATGCATCATCGTCCACCAGAAGCTTTCGGCCTGCTCGTAAGGCTGGGCGCAGGCCATCATTTCGGCCATGGAAAGAAGCCGGATGGCCTTTGCCGGATGCATATTCTTGTTTTTCCACACCTCCTCCACCAGGCTTTTGATAATTCTTTTGTCCAAATCCTTGTTTTGGGAAATGAATTCCTCCACGTCCTTCCTGGAACTTTCGTAAGAGTCGGGGAAGGAGAAGTCGGAACTGAAGTGCAGCATGCCATCATCGTCCATTAGGACCTCTAAAAACTTCTTCATAGGCTTAAGCATTTGTAATTGCGAGTACATCATTACCATACTTTTCCACGAAAGACGGGCCGATGCCGGAAATGGCAAGAAGCTCCTCATTGTTCAGCGGCATTTTGTCGGCGATGGCATAGAGGACCCGCTGATGCAGGATGAAGTAAGGAGGAACGGCGAGTTCGCGTGCTTTTTCGCGCCGCCAGCTGATCAGTGCATCTGCAATGTCAGTGTTCTGTCCTTGGTAGGGCGGTGATTTTCGCCGATTGGCAAAACCGGAAAGCGACGGGTCTGTGTCCACGAGGCTCTGTGCAAGGACAAGTGTCCTTACTGCTTTGGCCGATTGAGGATCAGCTGTTGACAATGCCTTGACCAGGTTGTCAAGAATCGATTCCAAGTTAGTGTTCTCACTGACGATGGTCATTGTTCCGTCCTGTTCCTGCTCGATTTTTAGATAAGTGCTCATAGTTTGAAATGTTAAAAGGTTATTATTTCACCCGGGGGTATTTCCCGGGATTAGTTTATCTGCAATTTGGCATGGACGACCTGGTGGACTCGGCATGTAGCGTGTCATTCTACAGCGCCACAGTGGCGATTAGCGTGGGGCAAACTTATTAAGAATAGAGCGTGGTGGCAAGATGTCAGATGCAGGTTTTTACGTTTTACACGGTATTTTGAGTGTTTTGCACGATGTATTTACGTTTTTAACGAACAATCGTTAGAAAAAATGCCGTCGGTAATATTTTTTACACGATTCCGAAATACGGACCATTGCGTCGCAGGTCGGTGCTTCTTCGTCGCAGGTCCTGAAAAAGTAGCAGGACCAGCGACGGCTGGGAGCACGGAGAGGCGAAAAGCGTCGCGGTTCGGCCGAAAAAATCGGACCTGCGACGGCAGGAAGCACTAAAGGCAGGAAGAGACGTGACAGGTGCTCAGAACGAGCAGATGGTGCAGGCAGAATGCAGGAACTCAGAAAGAGCAGGCGGTGCGGTCTTGGAGAAGTTGGGTGCGAAGGGCGTCAAGGGAGGGGAAGCGGCGCTCGTCGCGGATGCGGCGAAGGAAACGCAGGCCTATGGGAAGGCCGTAAATTTCCTCGGAGAAATCCAGGAGATGGGTTTCGATGGTTCGTGTAACGCCGCCGACAGTGGGGCGGGTGCCGATATTGCACATCCCACGATATGTGCTGCCAAGTACTTCTACCTCAACGGCATAGACACCGTTCATCGGCACCAGTTTCAGTGGCTCGTACAGTTGCATGTTGGCGGTGGGGAAACCGATAGTACGGCCCAGTCTGTTGCCGGCTACCACCGCGCCCTGGAGACCATAGTTATACCCCAGCATTGCAGCAGCATCCTCAACCAGCCCGTCAGACAGGGCCTTACGAATTTTTGTGGAAGAAGTGTCACCGAAGGCCTCGACTGGCACGATGGAGATACACTCGCTTCGCTCGGTATGACAAAGTTCGGCCACCGTCTTCCTGTCCGAGCCAATCCGGTTGTCATAACCCATCACCAAAACAGATGCGCCGAATCGCTCTTGAAGCAGCGACAGGTATTCCGCAGCCGTTAGTGAGGCGAAGGAGCGGGTGAATGGCAGAACCTCCACCCGGTCGACACCTAAAGAGAGTAACAGCTGCTTTTTTTCATCGAGAGAAGACAGCAGCCTGAAATCACGGGCATCCTGCTGCAGAACTGCCCGCGGATGCGGCCAGAAGGTAACCACAACGGCTTCCTCCCCTGCAGAACGGGCAAGAGAGACCACCGTCTCAAGCACATGACGGTGCCCAAGGTGGACACCGTCAAAAAAGCCTGTGGTTACAACTGACATAAGCCTACATCCACTTCACGCACTCGAAGCTCTGGCGGTGGGCAAGGAGTGGATGCTTAGCGAACACGCGGCCGCCAACAAGATAGGCACCGGTCTTTTCAGGAAGGACATCCACCTTATACCTGGCAATGCCGTCCTTGAATTCCACGACCTCGCAGGGAGCCACCTCTACGATATGCACCTTTCCGTGCGCATCCTGCTGGGCGAACACCACTTCGACGCCAATCTCCTCGGGAGTAAGGTCTCCGAGCTGAAGCTTTACCTCGGCATGGTACTGGTTGGCCAGGGTGAGGTCGTACGAGGTCTGAGGATCGCTCACATGCACTACCTGCACGTTCTCCCACTCCCTGCGGACATGGTTCTTCCAGGCGGCAAGGGTACGGGCCTTGGCAAAGTCTCCAGCCTTGAATTCTGCGCCGGACTTGGCCTGAGGAGCATAGTACTGATTGATGTAGTCGGTGAGCATGCGGTTGGTTGTAAAGTTGCACGCCACCTTGGCGATGGTATTCTTGATGTAACCGATCCATTCGGAGCTGCGTCCGGTGTTGCGGTCCACGTTGTAGTAAGCGGGAGCGATGTCGTTTTCCAGAATCTGGTAGATGGTTGCGGCATCAAGTTCGTTCTGGAAATTATTGTCCTCGTAGGCCTGCTCGATGGGAAGAGCCCAGCCGGCGCCTTCCTTGTAGCCTTCGACCCACCAGCCGTCAAGCACGGAGAAATGCATGGTGCCGTTCATGGCTGCTTTTTCGCCGGAAGTACCGGAAGCCTCCTGAGGACGGGTAGGGTTGTTCATCCAAACGTCCACGCCCTGGACCATGCGCTTTGCAAGCGTGATGTCGTATCCGGGGACGAAGACAATCTTGCCGATGAAACGGGGATCCTTGGAGATGTCAACGATCTGCTTGATCAGGTCCTGGCCGGCTTTGTCGGCGGGATGGGCCTTACCGGCGAAGATGAACTGCACAGGCTGAGCAGGATTGTTCACAATCTTGTCCAGGCGGTCAAGGTCGCGGAAAAGAAGCGTTGCCCTCTTGTAGGTAGCGAAGCGGCGTGCGAAGCCGATGGTGAGGACGTCGTCACGCAGATTCTCCATGATGGTAACCAGCTCGGTCGGGCTGTAGTGATTGCTCACATTCTTGTCCATCAGGCGCTCGCGAAGGAAGTCGATGAGCTTGGCCTTCAAGGTCTGCTTGACGCTCCATACTTCTGCGTCGGATACGCCGTAGATGCCTTCGAAGCATGATTTGTCATAGTGATGGGTGGCGAAAGCAGGGCCGAACACCTTTGCATGTACAGGCTTCCACTCAGGTGCGCACCATGTGGGATAGTGCACGCCGTTGGTGACATAGCTTACGAACAGTTCCTCGGGAAGATAACCGGGATACATGTGCGAGAAGATATCCTGCGAAACCTTGCCGTGCAGCATTGAAACGCCGTTTACGTTGCTGGAAATATTGGCTGCGAGGTTGCTCATGGAGAACTTTTCCTGAGGGTCAAGAGGATTGTCCTTACCGAGGGACATGAGGGTTTCCCAGTCCACTTTCAGGCGCTCGGGATAATGGCCGATGTACTGGCGCAGCATGCCTTCCTCGAAGGCGTCGTGGCCTGCAGGAACAGGGGTGTGGGTAGTAAAGAGCGACGTGGCGCGGACAACTTCGAGGGCTTCGGAGAAGTCAAGATTGTCCTTTTCGATGTATTCGCGGAGACGCTCCATGCCGATGAATGCGGCGTGGCCCTCGTTGCAGTGATATACTTCGGGATCAAGGCCCAGCTTTCGGAGGGCGCGGATGCCGCCGACACCAAGCAGGAGCTCCTGCTTGAGACGGTTCTCCCAGTTTCCGCCGTAGAGGTGATAAGTAACCTCGCGGTCTTCAGGGATATTGGCCTCGTAGTCTGCGTCAAGAAGGTAAAGGTCTGTGCGGCCGACTTCCACCTTCCACAGGCGTGCAGTGATGCTTCGGCCGGGGAATGCCACTGAAGTAGTGACCCAGTTGCCCTGGGCGTCAAGAACAGGCACTGCGGGAATCTTGGTGAAATCCTGGGCGTCATAGCCTGCCACCTGATAACCCTGGGCCGAAAGCACCTGGTTGAAATAGCCGTAGCGGTACAGAAGGCCCACAGCCACCAGGTTGGTATTCATGTCCGAAGTTTCCTTCAGATAGTCGCCGGCAAGGATGCCAAGGCCGCCGGAATAAATCTTAAGGGAAGTATCCAGGCCGTACTCCATGCAGAAATATGCGATGGAAGGACTTGTACGCTTGGCTTTTGCGGCCATGTATTCGTCGAAATCGTCCAGTACCGCCTTCATGCGGGCAAGGAAGTCCTTGTCTTCGGAAAGCTGCTGGAAGCGCTTGATGCTTACGGTATCCAGAACCACCAGCGGATTGTGTCCGCTGCGGTGCCAAACTTCGGGGTCGATTGAACGGAACAGATCCTTTGCGTTCTCGTTCCAGCACCACCAGAGGTTTTTGGACAGTTTCTCAAGCCTGGACAGTTTTTCCGGAAGGTGACGGGTCACCAGGATCGACCTCCAGCTGGGAGATGTTACTTCTGTCTTAAAATATTGCATAGTCTTATTCTTGGTTTTGTAGGAATCGCCTCTTTCCAGAACCTTCTCGAGGGCGATGGAATAGGCTTCCTGATAATACACTATCTGATTCTGCCAAAGGGCTATATCGGCCACTTCGCGCGCGTTTTTACGATATTTGAGGCGGGATGCCTTGGTAAGGGAGGCTATCTCGCGAATTCGGGAAACCACTCCGTCAACCACCTCGGAGTAGTTGTCCTCGTCGCGGTCCAGGACTGTGATTCCCGGATGCGATTTCTTTCCGTAATGCCCCTTCACCCACATGCCGAAACCGGCAAGGCTGGTCGTGAGGGTAGGAATGCGGAATGCAAGTGCCTCCAAGGGAGTGTAGCCCCACGGCTCGTAATACGAGGGGAAAAGGGCCAGATCCATTCCGCAAAGGAGAGTATAGTACGGCAGATTGAAAACACCGTCGTCTCCATTAAGGTACGAAGGGATGAAATACACCTTCACGCTGTCCCCTATCGCATTATTAAGGCCAAGTTCACGCATACGCCCGGTAATGGTATCGTATTCGGCATTCATGAGGTAATGCGAAACCTGCGTCTGATAGCCGGCGTCGCCTTCGCCGGAGAGTTTTGCGGCAAGGGCCTTGTCCGGACCATGATGTCCGGAGGGTATCATTATGAACGCCTGTACGCTGCGTCCGGCATAATCCGAACGGTTGAGCCTGTCAAGGGCGTCGATGAAAACGTCAATACCCTTGTTGCGGTACTCGTACCTGCCGCCGATACAGACGAAGAGGGAATCGTCGGCTACGGGTTCGGCGCTCATGGCCGATGCGACCTCCACCAGACGGCGGCGGGCCTCCTTGTGCAGGCGGTCGTATTCCTCGTCCGAGGCAGGGGTGAAGCTGTTTTCAAAGCCGTTGGGGGTAACCACGTCCACGGGGCGCTCCAGAAACTGGGCGCACTCCTGCGCGGTTATCTCGCTGACTGTAGTGAACACATCGGCGTTCTGGGCCGATTTCTTTTCCAGGGAATATATGGCCGTAACGCCGAAGCGGCTGGCCATTTCGTCCCCGTTATAGGTCTTGAGGTCCCTGTACAGGGGCAAGTTGTTGCCCGCAAGGCAGCGGCCCAACATGGTTGCATGGGTGGTGAAGGCGGTTGCAACCGGAACTCCGGACTTCTTGAGGTGCAGTATGCCGGCGCCGGTCTGCCATTCGTGGAACTGAGCAACCACTTTTTCCACGCCCTTCAGGTTGTAATTGCAGAAGCTCTCTATAACCCGGCCTGCCAGAATGCCAAAAACGGCCGATTCCTTGTAGTCCCAGTTGCCGGAGATTGAATCCACTCCGAAATCGCGCCACATGGCGCCAAGGATATCGTCGGCCTGGGGAAGATGCTGCTTGTAGTCCACAAGTATGGCAACGGGCTTGCCGGGGATATTCCACCGACCGACCCGGAAGCGCAGACCCTCGGTCAGGGCCTGTGCTTTCCAGGAGCGATACAGCATAGGGTCTTCAAGGAAGTCGGGGTTGCCGGCCCTGTGCATCCACACGTCGGGGCCGATAAAAATATGCTTCCTTCCCATCTGGGACTGCAGATAAAGCGCCTTGGTGGCAACCACGGTATAAATGCCGCCGACTTTATTGCAAACTTCCCAGCTTACTTCGAACAAATAGTCCGGAGACAAAAACTCTTTCTTTGTAGCCATCGGGTATTACTTCTTCTTCGCCGCTTTCTTCCTCACTACCTTTTTGGCAACAGGTGCTTTACGTTCTTCGGCAACGGTCTCCTTGACATCCAGGGCGGCGCGTTTTTCGTCCAGCCTTATCTGGAAGTCGGAAATAACGTTCATATAATTGATGAAAGCCTCGTACGGGGTGTCATAGGGGTTGAAATACTTGTGAACTTCGCCGTCCGAGAAGAACTTGGTGCACATGTAATAGAAGTGGTCGCTTTCCTGAAGGCGGCCCCAGTCTTCGAAGAGGTCGGGGTCGTTAACTATGGCGAGCTTCTCTTTCATCGCATATACCTTCTTGAAGGCTTCATCCTGAAGCTCGTTTCCGAGCCAGGCGGTAACGTCGCGCTCTTCGTCGGCCCAGGAGATGGGATCCTCGACGTCGATGTCCGCCACGGGTTTATACTTCTTGGTTACCTCTGAAGGGGTTGCAAAGCCGAAGGTGCCATCCTCAAGCACCGCACCGGGCAGGGCCTTCATGAACTCGAAGATGCCAGTATCGGCGGGCTGATGCTCACCGAAGGTCTCGTAGTCCATGAAAAGGTTAACCACGTCGCCTTCCTTGGCATTTTCCTTAAGCCAGCCGACATACTCTGCAGGGCCGGGTTTGTTGGCGGCGAAACGGAAGGCTATGTCGTCCGAGAGGGTGTAATTGCGAAGGAGGAGTTTGAGATGGGGCTGGGTGGAGCCTGTGTATACGTAATTGGGGCTTTGCCATCCAAGGATGTGACGGGCGCCCTCGGTGAGCATGGTCTTGTAGCCCATGTTATACACAACTTCGCCGATGGAATTGCTGTAAATAAGCTCGGTATTGCGGAAAGCGGTGGGCTTTACGCCGAACAGTTCCTCAATCTTGGCAGCGTGTTTTGCCACCTGAAGGGCGAATTCGCTGTCCGATGCGATGGAAACGAGGGAATGGTAGTACGTCTCCGCCAGGAATTCCACGCGGCCGGTGGCTGCAAGGGCCTTGAAGGAGTCTATCACCTCGGGAGCGAACCTCTGGAACTGCTCCAGTGCGCTGCCGGAGATGGAATAGGCAATCTTGAACTTGCCTTTATACTGGTTGATGAGTTCCAGCATGAGCTGGTTCATGGGCAGATAGCACTTCTGGGCCACCCTGCGAAGGATGGTGCGGTTGGCAAAGTCGTCATAATAATGGGAATCCTTGCCGATGTCGAAGAATCTGTAAAGGCGGAGCCGGTTGGGTTGATGGACCTGGAAATACAGGCAGATGCTCTTGGTTGCCATAATATCTTATTTTACTACTGATTCGTACACTTTCTTTAATTTGGCGCAGGCGCCGTTCCATTTAAGGGCGTTCACCTCGTCGTAGCCCATGCGGGCGCTGAAGTCGGCCAGAGCGGGATAGCTCAGGAGGGCGTAAATATCGTCGGCCATGGCGTCTACGTCCCAGAAGTCCACCTTGAAGGCGTACTTGAGGATTTCGGCCGCGCCGGACTGCTTGGAGATGATGGAAGGAACGCCTGTGCGCATAGCTTCCAGCGGGGAAATACCGAAAGGCTCCGAGATGGAAGGCATGATGTAAACGTCCGAAAGGGCGAACATCTTCTGGACGTCCGCTCCGCGGAGGAAGCCCGTGAAGTGAAAGCGGTCGCTGATGCCCAGACGTGCGGCCTGGCGGATGGCGCGGTTCATCATGTCGCCGCTGCCGGCCATCACGAAGCGGACGTTCTTGGTGCGCTTCAGGACCTTTGCCGCAGCTTCGATGAAGTATTCCGGGCCTTTCTGATAGGTGATTCGGCCGAGGAAGGTAACCACAGGTTCCTTCACTCCCCTTTCCACCACAAGGTTCTCCCTGCCGCTGAAGTCCACCGCGTTGTGCACGGTGACAACCTTTGCAGGGTCTATTCCATAGCGGTTGATAACGGTGTTGCGGGTAAGGTCGCTCACGGTGACCACCCTGTCCGCGATCTGCATGCCTTTTTGCTCGATGGCAAAGACGCGGGTGTCAATGTTGTCCACACTGCCGCGGTCGAAGGATGTAGCGTGAACATGAATCACCAGGGGCTTGCCGGTAAGTTCCTTGGCGGCGATGCCGGCATAATAGGTGAGCCAGTCATGGGCGTGGATTACGTCAAATTCATCCTTTTTCTGGAGGGCGATGGTGCCGCCGACCATGGCATAACGGGCAACTTCCTCCATGAGGTTGGCACCGTACTTGCCGGAGAACTTGAACTTCTGGCCGAAGGAAATGGAGAAATCCTTCTGCTGACGCCTGCGCTCTTCCTCTATCAGCTTGCCGAATTCAGTAGGATCGGCGTAGGGAACCATGTTGGAGCCGATGTGAATGAATTTCACTTTGTCAAGATACTCTTCCACAGTTTCGGACACTGTATCCACCGCAACGTCGGATGCGTTGATGATGGTGGTAGCGCTCTGGTCTTCGTCTCCTGAGGCCGAAGGCATCACGAACAGGGTTTCAACCCCGTTGTGGGCCAGACCTTTGACTATTCCTTCGCAGGCAGTGCCAAGACCGCCGGCGATATGGGGAGGGAACTCCCAACCGAACATTAATACTCGCATAGTTTATTCCTCCCTGTATTTTTCAATCAGCCAATTGATATTCAGAAGGGCGGCCGTGGTTTCGGCCGAAGCGATGGCGCCGTGGGGCTCGTGCGGCGGGTCTCCGTCGTAGAGTTCGCTGAAACAGCCCACTCCGTGCTTGGAGAGGTCCTCGTAGAAGCCTTCGGTGAGCCATTCGGCCCTTCTAATGAAGTTCTTCCCCATCATGTTGAAGCTTGCATAGCAGTACTGTGCAAGCAGGAATGGAAATGCGCAGCCGTTGTGGTAGGCAAGGTCGCGGTCCACCTGGGAGCCTTCGTACACGCCTTTGTAGCGGAAGTCGCGGGGGCTCAGGGAACGTATGCCGCGGCGGGTCACAAGCTCTGCGTTCACAAGGCGCATTACCTCGGACACTATTTCGTCGTCCACGCAGCGGTGGTCCAGGGACACAGCCCAAAGCTGGTTGGGACGAAGTTCCATGTGCTGTCCGGAGCCGTCTACATAGTCTGCCAGGAAGCCAAGGTCCGCATTCCAGAAAGTGGGCTGGAAGTTCTTCTCCACCATTTCCTTGATGGGAGTCCACTTCTTGGCGAAGGGGCTGTTCTTGCGCTCGTTTTCAAGGGCGAAGCAAATTGCGTTGTACCACAGGGCATTCACTTCCACCTGATATCCGGCGCGCTCGGTTACTGCGCGGCCGTTGATATAGCAGTTCATCCATGTAAGGGCCACGCCGTCCTTCTGGGCCCAGAGGAGGCCGTTGGGCTGCATCGCGACTTCCTGGCGAACGCCGGGAAGATAGCTTTCAAGTACGGCTTTTACTACAGGTCCGTACTTGGCCCAAACATCCTTGGCCTTGGCGCCCCAGGCAATATACTGCTGTAGGGTTACGGCAAGGAAGAGGGGCGATTCAACCTGCGTAGTGCGGCGGGTAAAGCGCTCCTGATTGTCTTCGATGAGGTTGTCCAGTATTTCTTCAAACTCATTTGCATCGCCGTGGCCATACAGGGCAAGGCCGGGAAGGGTTTCAAGGGTTTCCCTCAGAAGGCCGGTAAGTAGCCAGCTGTAACCGGCTACAATCCGTTTGCGGCCGCCGTCTTCGCGGATAAGGAAATCCGCCTGACGGACCAGCTGGTCATGGAAGGAGGTGATGGGTCCTATCTTGTCGATAGTTGAAGCAAGGCGGCGCTTAAGGGAAGTGGCGTTGACCGGGTCTCCGGCGCTGGCCGAGAACACGATGGATTCGCCGCTCTTGAGTTCGCATTCGAAAGTACCGGGGACGAAGAGGTCTTCGCGGCAGTCGTAGCCTCTGCGCATTTCGTCGGAATACGTCACGCCCTTGTACCAGACGGGGAGGCTTCTGAATGCCGACTGGGATGTACTGAGCTGCAGGTTAAGCTGCGGGAAACCTTCGTACAAGCAGAATGCGGCACCGTTCTGTATGGGGGTGAAGTCCGTACGGGCGGCATCGTTTTCGCCGGTAAGGCCGTGGATATTGCGGAATGCCAGGAAAGGCTTCAGTTCCAGCTTTACCTTTGCCGGAGCGTTCACCAGTTCGTACTGGATCATGAGCTGATTTTCGGCCGGATGAAGGACGATGGACTTGCGCAGTACGATTTCCCCAATCTTGTACGTGATGCAGGGAACCGGATCGGCGTCGAAGTCCACGATGTACTTATGGCCGCGAGGGTCATATATTTCGCCGTAGCAGTGGATGCCGAGGTTGAAGCGCTTCCCGCGAAGGGTGATGCTCTCGTCCAGAGAGCTCAGCAGCAGGTGGCGGTATCCGTCGAACTTTTCCACCGGAACGGCAAGAAGGCCGTGGTAACGCCTTGTATTGCAGGTCACGATGGACGTATTGCAATACGCGCCGGTCTTGTTCGCCAACATTATCTCCCTTTTGAGCGAATAGGAGAGGTTGACAAGTTCAGACTTGTTGAATTTCAAAAAAGCCATATATGGTCGGTTTTATACTTTTTTCAAAACCACGGCGCAACGGGCCGGCAGATACACCTTGAGGGTGTGGTCGTAGGCCTGGTTGCCGTTGGGGCATTTTTCCGCTATAGCGGAGTGGTGTTCGCCTTCCGTCAGACGGGCGAATCCGTTGAAACGGGACTCGTCGCTGTCAAGGACGCTTACCCACTCTCCGTCCGGGGCTGCAAAGCCGTAATCCGCAAAAGATCCGGCCGGTGAAAAATTCAGTGCAAAGATACAGTTTTTCCTTCTGAAAATCAAGATTTTCTTCTCTTCGTCGGCTACCAGAAGTTCAGGACGTGCCTTAAGGCAGTTTTCCTTTCTGAGAAGGTGCACCATCTCCTCGTCGAAGAGGCGGAGGGCGCCGTATCGAAGGTCTTCATTATCGGCAAGGGACCACTGCCTGCGGGCATATTTGAACGACCAGCCGTTCCCTTCGCGGGGGAAGTCTATCCATTCGGGATGGCCGAACTCGTTGCCCATGAAGGTGAGGTATCCGTCCCCGGCTGTGGCGGCAGTTACCAGACGGATGAGCTTATGGAGAGCAATTCCGCGGTCCACAATGCCGTTCTGGGAAGCCTTGTTCATGGCGAAGTACATCTCCTTGTCCATCAGGCGGAAGATGATGGTCTTGTCCCCTACCAGGGCCTGGTCGTGGCATTCGGCGTATGAAATGGTCTTCTCATCGGCCCGCTTGTTGGTGAGCTCCCACCATACCTCGCCCATGGACCACTGCTCGTCGCTCTTTTCCTTGATCCACTTGATCCAATGATCTGCCACGCCCATTGACATGCGGAAGTCGAAGCCGACGCCGAAAGCCTCGAAAGGAGCGGCCAGGCCGGCCATCCCGGACACGTCTTCGGCGATGGTGAAACCGTTGGGATTCATTTCTTTGACCAGCATGGTGGCAAGGGAAAGGTAGATTACCGCGTCTTCGTCAACGCCGCTGTCGAAATACAGGCTGTAGTTGCCGAAGTCCTTTCCGAGACCATGATCCCAGTAAATCATGGAGGTTACTCCGTCGAAGCGGAAGCCGTCAATACGGTACTCTTCCATCCAGTACTTGACGTTGGACAGGAGGAAGTAGCGGGTGTCGTCCTTGCCGTAGTCGAAGCAGCGGGAGCCCCATGCGGGATGCCTTCCGGCGGGGCCGCGGTGGAAGTAAAGGTCTTCCCTGCCGTCGAATTCCGACAGGCCCTCCAGGACGTTCTCCACGCTGTGGCTGTGGACTATGTCCATCACTACCGCAATGCCTTTGCCGTGGGCGTCGTCCACCAGGCGCTTGAACTCTTCCGGTGTGCCGAAACGGGAACTCAGGGCGAAGAAGTTGGCCACCTGATAGCCGAAGGAGCCGTAATAGGGGTGCTCCTGAAGGGCCATAATCTGGAGTGTGTCGTAGCCAAGTTTCTTGACTTTGGGCAGCACCACCGTGCGGAATTCCTCGAAAGTGGCCACTTTTTCGGCCTCTCCGGACATACCGATATGGCATTCGTAAATAAAGGGATTGGAGCGTTTTCCAGCATGGCCGTGTTTCCAAACATAGGGCTTTTCAGGGTCCCAGACCTGGGCGCTGAAAGCCTTGGTCACTTCGTCCTGGACTACGCGGGTGGCGTATGAGGGGATGCGTTCCCCGCCGCCGCCGGGCCATTCGATGTACAGCTTGTAAAGCTCACCATGCCTTAAGAACATGGCCGGAAGCTCCAGCTCCCAGTTGCCGTTTCCGACGGGCTTGAGGGCGTAGCCGTCCGTGCGCTTCCAGTTGTTGAAATCGCCGATCAGGAAGATCTTGGATGCGTTGGGCGCATACTCGCGGAACACCCAGTTACCGTCGGCTTTTTTGTGAAGACCGTAGTAGATGTGGTTGTTCACTGCGTCCTTCAGCTTTCCGTCACCGGCTATATGCCTGAGAGTCTGCCATATTCTCTCGTGGCGGGCGTCAATCGCATCCTTGTACGGCATCAGCCATGGGTCGGTTTGATAGATCTTTTTCATGTATTGGTTATTTTTTTGTGTTTTTGTCATACCGAGCGAAGCGAGTGTATCTCATTCCTTATCCAGGGAATCTATCTTCTCCTTCACGCCCTTCAGGTAATCCCTGCACTGCTTCAGGAGTTCTTTGCTCCTACCTACCAGGGCGTCTATGTCGTCCAGTTTGGTTTCGGGGTTCTCCACCTTTGCGGCAATCTCCTCCAATTCGGCTATGGCCTTTGCGTAATCGAATTTCTCACTCATGCTATATTAACTTTATCATTATCAACTGTTTCACTGTACACATGGTCCACCCTGGCGGTGATGGAGCCATCTTTGAAGCGCACGCCTATGCGGTCCCCTACACTAACCCTGTCCACCGTTTTAAGGACCTTGTTGTCCTTCCCTGTCACAAGTACGTATCCGAGCCCAAGGATCTTTCTTGGATCCGAGCCGGTTATAACGGCCTCCTTGAGCGCCACCCTTGACACCTCCGTTCCAACTCTTGCCTGCGCCGCAAACTTAATCCTGTGCAGATTGCCGTCCGCCTGCCTCTGAAGGGCCGCCCATTTCTGAGCCAAACCTCGCACGATGCGGCCGTGACAACGCTGAACGCCCTGCTCACTTGCAGCAAGGCGCCTGTTCAGGCCAAGCCGGATTGTGCCGGACAGGTTTTGGGCCTTCTGGCTTTCGCCGGACAGTTTCCGGTTCAGGCCCAGGCGGATGCGGCCAGCGAGAGCCATGTATGCCTGCTGCATGCCGGCTATGCGACGCTGGATGCTTCGGCCAATTGCCGAATCTGTGCCTTCCAGATGTAGTTCGGCTTTAGAAGCCAATCTTTTAGCGGCAGCGCTGATCCTGCTCCTGAGGCTATCCAGGGCGACATCCTGCGTGCGGAAAAACTCCAGGAAGAAATCGGCCAGGGCGGTGGGAGTTTTTACCGAAGCGTGGGCCACCATGTCTGCGATGTGGACATCTTTGTCGTGGCCGATGGCCGTAACAACCGGCACGGGACAGGTTGCAATTGCTATTGCCAGGGCGTAATCGTCGAAGCAGGCAAGATCCAGCTCGCTGCCGCCGCCGCGGAGAATCAGGATTGCGTCATAATCGGCCTTTGATGCATCCTGTAAGGCTTCAATTATTGAGTCCGGAGCCTGCTCACCCTGCATCAGGGCCTCGAACAGGTCCAGCGTGAAGGCGTAAGCTTCGGGATTGTTTATCAGATGATTGCGGAAATCCTGATAACCGGCGGCAGTCTTGGAAGTAATTATTGCCAGCTTCCTTGGCAGGTCCGGCAGCGCAAGTTCCTGCTGCATCTCCATATAGCCGTCCTTTTGCAGGCGCTCGATTGCGCGCTTACGTTCCAGGGCCTTTTCGCCAAGAGTGAATGCCGGGTCAATATCGTCAATAAAAAGTGAAATGCCGTAAAGCTCGCTGAAACTCACCTGCACCCTAACCAGGACGGTGATGCCGGCCTGTAGCTGCTGCCCCGTTGCGCTCTCGAAACTTTGCCTTAGCTGCGGGAAATTCCATTTCCAAATCATGGCGCGGGACTCCGCAATGCTCTTCCCCGCCCTGGACTGACTTAGCGTGAGGTAGCAGTGACCATTGGCCCGGGGGCTCCAGGACGATATTTCGGCCTTCACCCAGTACCTCCCGGGGAAAGCATCGGCAATACCTTCCTTGATCCTGTTCTGAAGCTCCAGAAGCTCCAAATAATCACGCTCACCCATAACACTACAAATATAAGTATTCTTCGGCACAAAACCAACGCTTTCCTGCAACTTGCGCCCTTCGCCATTTCATAACCCACTGATTCTCAACCTTTTCCCGGATTTATGTCTGCTCTTTTTGCGCAGACATGAAACTTGGAAGTGCCTAAGTGCCAGATGGTTACGAAAATACCCCGGAGGGAGAACCGGGGCATGGGTTTCATATTTGGCAGTAAAACCTAAAGCGAAGGCTCGAAGTGCGGTATGGGCTTGAGCTTGAAGAGGTTGGTTACGTGTTTCCGGTCGATCAGGGCTTTGGTCGAAGGGTCTTCGCACACGCCGGTGCGGATGTAGCGGTCCAGGACGGCGTAGGTGAAACCGAGGTTGTCTTCGTCGGTGAGGCCGGTGAGGCCGTCCGACGGGGCCTTCTCCACAAGATCCAGAGGCAGGCCCAGAACCTTGCCGATGGCCACAACTTCCTGCACAGTAAGGCCGCCGAGGGGCGAAAAGTCCCCGGCAGCATCGCCGTATCTGGTGCTGTAGCCGACCCAGTCCTCTGACAGGTTGCAGGTGTTCACTACGCGGCCGTTGTTGCTCTGCGACACAGCATAGAGCGCCGTCATTCTGAGGCGAGGCGCCATGTTAATCCGCGTCTGGGCCGATGCTTCATGCCCCAACTGAGCCTCAACTTCGGCCATAAGCGCCTGGAAAGCAGGGCCCACGTTGATATTGTACCGCTTGATACCCAGATGGTTAATCAAACGGATGGAATCGTCAATGTCCGGCTGAACGCCGTTCGGCATGGTTACGCCTATGACGCGCTCACGACCAAGGGCCTCAACGCACAGTGCAGCACAAACGCTGCTGTCCTTTCCGCCTGAAATACCCAAAACGGCATTGCATCCGGGGCCATTCTCAGCGAACCAGTCCCTTATCCATTGAACGCACGCGTCCTTAACTGTCTTTGGATTGAACATCGTCATAAATATTTATTTGAGATACACTCGCTTCGCTCGGTAAGACATTACTTCGCTCGGTAAGACATTACTTAGCTCAGTAAGACATTACTTAGCTCTTGTATAAACCTGTATGGGACAGCCTTCAAAGTCGAAGTGTTCGCGGAGTTTGTTCTCCAGGAAACGCTTGTAGGGGTCCTTCACCCACTGGGGCAGATTGCAGAAGAAAGCAAACTGCGGAGTGCGCGTAGGGAGCTGAGTTACATACTTGATTTTGATGTACTTACCCTTCCATGCCGGCGGCGGATAATTCTCGATTTCCGGAAGCATGGCATCGTTGAGCTGGGAGGTGGGAATCTTCCTGGACATATTGTCCGCCACGCGTGCGGCGGCATCCAGTACGTCCAGAATGCGCTGTTTATTCAAAACGCTGGTAAAAATGACCGGAATGTCGTTGAAGGGAGCCAGACGGGCCTTCAGCGCCTCCGTGTACTCCTTCATGGTATTAACCCCTTTCTCGAAAAGGTCCCATTTATTGACCACGATAACACATCCCTTACGGTTCTTCTGAATCACGTTGAAGATGTTCATATCCTGCGCCTCCATGCCAAGCGTTGCGTCAATCATCAGGATGCAAACGTCTGAGTGTTCGATAGTTCGCATGGCTCGAAGGACAGAATAGAACTCCAGATCCTCGGTCACTTTGCCACGCCTTCTCATGCCGGCAGTATCCACAATCATGAACTCGTGGCCGAATTTATTATAGTAGGTGGATATGGAATCGCGCGTGGTACCGGCAACAGGCGTTACGATGTTCCTTTCCTCCCCCAAAAGAGCATTTGTAAGGGACGATTTTCCGACGTTAGGACGGCCCACGATGGCAATATGCGGAATGTCTGCGTGGTCGTCGTCCGCTGAATCGTCTTCGGGCAGGACGCGCAGGACTTCGTCCAGAAGGTCACCGGTGCCGCTGCCGTTAGCGGCCGAAATGCTCCATACTTCGCCCAGGCCGAGGCCGTAAAAGTCGAAGGCATCGTACATCTTTTCGCCGCTGTCGACCTTGTTAACGCACAGAATCACAGGCTTTTTCGAGCGCCTAAGGATATCGGCTATCTCGGCGTCGTAGTCCGTGATGCCGGTTGCAGCCTCACACATGAAGAGCACCGCATCGGCCTCTTCGATGGCAATTGCTACCTGACGGCGGATGGCGCCTTCGAAGACGTCGTCCGAATTGGAGGTGTAGCCTCCGGTATCCACTACTGAAAATTCACGGCCGCACCACTCGCACTTGCCGTAATGGCGGTCGCGCGTGACGCCGGCTGTCTCGTCTACTATGGCCTGGCGCATTCCCACCAGGCGGTTGAAAAGGGTCGATTTCCCTACGTTCGGTCTCCCGACTATCGCTAAAAGGGCCATATATTCAAATTTTTAATCATCTAACTGAGATTCTCTCGCTTCGCTCGGAATGACGGGTGCCATACGCTCTGAATGACGGGTGTCATACGCTCGGAATGACGGGTGTCATACCGAGGCCCGAAGGGCCGAGTGTATCTCAATTTGCAAAGATACATTTTTCTTCGATAAAATCGGGCATTTCGATGCCGAAGAAATTTATAACCGAATGAAAAACATGGTGCTGCCCCACTTTTTCCAGTTCCTTAAACCGGACATCCCGGGCCGATGTCCACACAATGAACGGAATTTCAAGCTGTTCCTTCGGGGCCATGGAGTATGGAACGCCGTGCATATAGAGGTTGTTTTCGCCCAGGGATTCACCGTGATCCGACACGAATAGCATCATGGCACGACGATCCGGAATCTCACGCAGAGTCTCTATCACGCTGTGCATGAGCCAGTCCGTGTAAACAAGAGAATTGTCGTACGCGTTGTTCAGTTCCTCAGGGCTGGTCTTGGACATCTCCACCGTACTACACACTGGCGTAAACACCTCGAACTCAGGAGGATAATTCGTGTTATACGAAGGTCCGTGATTGGTGTATCCGTGAATCACTATGAACACTTTGTCGGCCTCGCTCGCAAGGATATCTTCCTTCAAACCAGCCAGCAGGATGCCGTCGTAGCGGTCGTCTTCTTCCGGGAAGCGGGCTTTGATATCGGCCTTGTGCCAATACTTGGAAGTGTGAACCGGAGGTTCGCCCCAGTTGTCGGTGCGCCAGTACACGTCCGCGCCGCAACGCTCAAGATAATTGGGCAGGATTTCCCAAAGTTCCCTGGTCTCTTTGGGCTCCAGGATTGCGCGCACTCCGGCGGCCGTATAAGTGGCGGAAGCGTCTGCGACATAGGCCCTTACGCTGTCGCGAGAGGTGTAGGGATTGGTCTCCCTGGGATAGCCGTAAAGCGAAAAACGGTCCCTTCGGGCCGACTCCCCTATCATCAGCACAACCACGTCGCGAGTGTCCGAAACCGACGTTGGATCTGGTAGCGGGATCTCCTTCACACGCTTCTGCTTTTCGGCATCCCAGAAGCGGAAAGTGTTCACTATGTAGGACCATGGCATTATAAGGCTGCCCAGCTCCGTAGAATTCCTGTCAACCCAGGGCCAGTTCTTCATATTGCCGAAAATGGCCACCAGAATGGCTGCGAGAGCGATTCCGATCCGTGACAGCAACCCCTTCCATGAGCCGTAATCCAGCTTTCGGCCCATAACATAAACGCTTGGCAGTACCCCCAGAAGCAACACGTAAAGTATGAAGGCGAAAGAGAAAAAGCCGGAGGCTTCGCTCCACTGGGTGCGGAAAACATTCCCCATCATCTCATCCGTCACCAGAACCTGGTAATTATTTATGAAATAAAGGGTTATGGCATTGCCGCAAAGGCCGAAAGCCACCAGGAACCGTCCCACACCCCTAAGCAGAAAAACCAGGAGGTAAGTGACAAGGAAATTCAGCGCCAGCATTACCACCGCAAGCATCCCCCCTATCATCCAGGAGTTGAAGCCTCCCTCCATGCAGCTTATTGCGTGCCTGAAGAAAGGAATATGGAAGGCCAGCAAGGTAAACAAACTGACCGCCAAGCTATAAAGCGTCAGTGAAACCTTCTTTTTCATCTTCTGCGACGGGCAAACAGTTTAACAAAAGCCCATAAGCAAAGGCCGATAAGAATCAGCAGCCCGAGGTTGTAAAGGATGGTGAGCGGCCATTTTACAGTTGGGGCGGGGTCGTCGAAAATGCCTTCCGAAGCATCGTAGCGGGCAAAAGGATTGGTGTAAATAACCTCTCCGCCGGGGAAAAAGGCGGTCATGCGCACATAAGGGTCCGCCGCAGTCATCGTGTAATAAATATTGGACGAATCCTCCACCAGTGCAAGGGTGGAATGCCCGTATCCGTTAACCCGGATGCTGTCGGCCTTTTGGGAAAGCGTCATGTATAAAGTGTTTCCGCTAAGGCCAATCGACTCTATGTAAGGCAGATGCGCATTGCCTTCGATTTTTTCGGCCCAGTCCCCGTTGCCATAATTCGGCACGCGCATGGCGTAATAGCATCCACTGAGAAGCGCAGCCTTAAGGTCTTCGTAACGGCCCGAAGGCGTGCACACGAAATTGCACCTGATGCCAATTAGGTTAGGATTGGTGGCATGGTGAAGGTCGTCGTTGGCAAGGCCGAAGCTGTAATGCCCGGCGCTTAGGGCCCAGTCCCAATACTCGTTTTCAGTGCTGATACTTGTATCCAGCTCCATGATTTCATAGCCGGTAAGCAGTTCCAGCTGCCGCCTGGTAAGGCCCACGGTACGGTATGGATGGTTGACCTGAATAAAGTCCGAGCCTGCGCCTAAGTAATTGAGTTCAAACTGTTTCTGCGATGCCATGAAAGGAAGGAGCGGGTCGAAGTGAATGACCCGGGAGCTTCCGAAAACCAGCTTGTGGAACTTGAAAGGACTGTAACCTTGCTCGTACACGTTCACCTGGAGCGAAGGGTCGAAATGCGTGGTTATCTCGTTGTGATTGGAGAAGGTGACAATGTCGTAGCCCAACTTCATGTATGTATCATACGTTTCCTTCGGCCAGGCTTCGCACTCGTTCGGAGGGAAGGGACCTTTAACACGTGTATGGGTGTGGAAATTCGCCCTTTTCCAGCCCACAGTGGTGTCCATGGCGGCGTAAGGGTTGAAAATGTCGGGGCCCGAAAATGCCTCCGGCTCGGGGAAATCATATATCGGGCTGACGCTTGTCCCTATGACTGCCATTGCAAGCAAAAGCAGAACGGAAGCAATTATAACCCAAAGAATATGAAGCAGTTTTCTTATCATATCCTGTCCGATTTTGAAGGCGGGACCACCACTTCCAGCTGTTGAGGCACAACATGGATGTTGAATTCCGACTTGCCTTCGAAGGGATCGCCGTCGTAATGGACCGCGCCGCTACCTTTACGTGTTATCTTGAAGGAAGGACCCCTGAAATGCAGGAAATGGCGGCTTGTATCGGCACGTCCTGTCATAAGTCGGGTTGCGAGGTCCGGAATTTCAAGGGTGCGGAAAGGATTCACCACTACCACGTCCAGAAGGCCGTCCCTTAAAGAAGCCATGGGCGCAATCCTTGCCTGATTCCCCCACTGGTTGGCATTGGCTGCGGTCACGAAAACTGCGTCGCCTTCCCAGACGAGGCCGCTTTCATCGGCTATGACATAGCTGGTAAGCGGGTGCTTTTTCCACTCTTCCCACGCAAGGGTAATGTAGTTTGAAAGGCCCCTGGACGACGATTTTGCAAAATCCAGGCTCACCTGTGCATCCAGGCCGAAGCCTGCCGTGCAGAAGAACGGCCGGTCGTTCATGTAGGCCACGTCGATATCCGTAAAAGCCTGTCTGTTAAGCGTTTTTACCGCCTTCACCGGGTCACGGCTTATGCCAAGATGCAGGGCCAGGCCGTCGCCGCTGCCGCAGGGTATGATACCCAAAGCTTTGCCAGTGCCAAGCAGGCCTTTCGCCACTTCGCTAACCGTACCGTCGCCGCCGACCGCCACAACGACGTCTGCATCGGCCTCCCTGGCCATTTTTACAGCTTCGCCGGGGCCGCCGGTGAATAGTATTCCGGCCCGCCAGATAGAGAAATCGAGGTGCTTTCCTATTGCGGAGAGCACCTGCGATTTATCCTTACCACCCGAAATGGGATTAACTATGAAGCTGATTTTCATTTCTTTGTGTATAGCGAGCAGCTGGCGCAGGCGTCAGAAAACTGCCCGTCGCAAACTTTCTTGCCTTTCTGTTCGGCCAGCATTTCAAGCTCCTCCTGCTTGGCGCACTTGATGCCGCGCTTCCGCATTTCGGGGTTGGTGGATATTTCTCCGTCCGGAAAAGGCCGGTGGAAGAAGAAAATATTCACGCCCAGAAGCAGAACTGCCAGGCCTACTAAGATAATTGCGGCAAGGAAAGTCTTCATCACAGCGGGAATTCGGAGGAAATTGGCTCGTAGTTATATACGCGGAGTATCATCCGGGCGAAAGTATCGGCCAGGGAAACTACGCGGAATTTGCTCTGGAATTCGGCCTTTGAAGGGTCCAGGGGAATGGTGTCGGTGACGTAGACCTCCGTCAGGGCGCTTTGGTCGATGCGTTCGTAGGCCGGACCGGAAAGGATGGCATGCGTGGCGAAGGCACGGACGCTGCGGGCACCGCGCTTTATGAGCTCGTTGGCGGCTTCGGTAAGGGTGCCGGCGGTGTCGATTATGTCGTCGATTATCACTATGTCACGGCCTTCAACCTCGCCGATAGGGGTGATTCTTTCCACTACGTTGGCCCTGGCGCGTGTTTTATGGCATATCACCACCGGCGTATGGAGGTTCTTTGCGTAGGCGTTTGCCCTTTTGGCGCCGCCCATATCGGGGGCTGCAATTGTTAGAGTGTCCTTGAACTGCCGCTGGAGCTTCTTCAGTATGCCCAGGAAGTCGTAGCTGGCATAGAGGTGGTTCACCGGGAAGTCGAAGAAGCCCTGGATCTGGTCGGCGTGAAGGTCGCAGGTCATCACAGCATCCGCGCCTGCCACTTTGAGCATGTTGGCGACGAGCTTTGCGCCGATGGAAACGCGCGGTTTGTCCTTGCGGTCCTGCCTTGCCCATCCATAGTAGGGTATGACGGCGATGACTTTATTGGCCGATGCCCTTTTGGCTGCGTCGATCGAAAGAAGCAGTTCCATCAGGTTGTCCGACGAAGGGAAGGTGGACTGGATTATAAAGCAGGTGGCGCCGCGGACGCTTTCGGCAAAGGAAGGCTGGAATTCTCCGTCGCTGAAATGGGCAACCTCAAGGGGGCCAAGGACTACTTCAGGTTCATCTTCGCGCTTCATGCGGTTCATCGCAGCAACTACTTTTTCTGCGAAATAACGGGAGGCGTCGCAGGTGAAAAGCGCCATCCTGTGCTTATGGACATCGTTAATCATAGTGTTTTGAGTATTTCGCCAATATAATCAATGATTTCTTCCTTTCCGGTGCCCTTTACCGACGACGAGACGAAGGTCGGAGGCAGTTCCTCCCAGTCTTCCAGCAGCCGGGCACTGTTTTCTTCAAGCTGCTTTTTAAGGACCTCAGGGCCGGTTTTATCGGCCTTGGTGTATATTATGCCGAAGGGGATGCCTTTTTCGCCCAGTTCCGATATGAAACGGAGGTCCACATCCTGAAGAGGGTGGCGGGAATCCAGCAGGACGAAGAGCATAACCAATTCCTGCGAATTGTTCACATAGTCCCAGATTATGTGCCTGAGGCGGGCGCGGTCCTTGTCCGGGAGCTTGGCATAGCCGTAGCCTGGAAGGTCCACAAGGTACCAGCTGTCGTTTATCAGGAAGTGGTTCACCAGCTGGGTTTTGCCGGGGGTCTGGGAAGTTTTGGCAAGCTTGCTGTTGGCGGTGAGCATGTTGATGAGGGAACTCTTTCCCACATTGCTCCGGCCGATGAAGGCGAATTCCGGCTTATGCAGCTGAGGCTTCTGCCCCACCCGCGTACTGCTTCCGGAAAACACTGCTTTGGTAATTTTCATATCGGCCTATAATATTCATGCAAATATACAAAGAATTCTTGAAGATTTGTCATACCGAGCGAGCGAAGCGAGTCGAGTGTATCTCCATTTTCAAGGGAAGACAAAAATTCTTATATTTGCCACATGGAACAGGACGAAAAATTCATGCAGGAAGCCCTTCGGGAAGCAAGGCTGGCAATGGCCGAAGGAGAAATCCCTATTGGGGCCGTCGTGGTGTGGAAAGGGCGGATTATCGGCCGGGGGCACAACCAGACCGAGAAGCTCCGCGATACAACCGCCCACGCAGAAATGATAGCCATCACAGCCGGAACCGAAGCCATGGGCGGTAAATACCTGAACGACTGCACCCTATACGTAACCGTGGAGCCCTGCCCCATGTGCGCCGGCGCGCTTGCATGGTCACAGGTCGGCCGCGTGGTGTACGGCGCGCCGGATCCCCGCCGCGGTTTCTCCCTCTTCACGCCTTCCCTCCTCCACCCCCGCACCGAGGCCATCGGCGGCGTGCTGCAGGAAGACTGTTCGGCCCTGATGTTAGAATTTTTTAAAGCGAAAAGATGAGCCGTCATTCCCGGCGGTCCCTGAGTCGGTCCCTGAGTCGGTCCCTGAGCCTGTCGAAGGGCCTGTCGATGGGCCTGTCGAAGGGCCTGTCGAAGGGTAACCGGGAATCTCATAACTGAAACAACCATCGACCCATATCATGAAAGGCATCCACATTTTCCTGGCTAACGGCTTCGAAGACATCGAAGCCCTTGGCACACGCGACATACTTATCCGCGGTGGCGTACCCGTTATAACCGTTTCAATAACAGACGATTACATAGTGGAAAGTTCCCACGGCCTGCAAGTAATGGCCGATACCTCCTGGGCCGAACTCGAGGTCATGGAACCCGGCACCGACGCATCCGATATAATGATTTTCCCCGGAGGCATGCCCGGTTCACGCAACCTTGCCCAGCAAGCCGAACTCATGGAAATCCTCCAGGACCACTGGGCCCGCGGCGGCTCCGTAGCAGCCATCTGCGCCGCTCCTGGCCTTGTAGTCTCGCAGCTTCCCGGCCTCGCCGACCGCCGCTTCACCTGCTACAACGGCTTCCAGGACGCCCTCACCTCCCAAGGCGCCATCTTCACCCCCGACGGCGCCGTCTGCGACCTTGGCCCTGACGCGGCCGCCACCGTCGGCCACAACACCCCCGCCTGTGATTCCGGCGTCTGCGCTTCTCCAGCCGCCACCGTCGGCGGACCACTCATCACCGGACGCGGCCCCGGGCACGTCACAGACTTCGCCCTGGCCATCCTCTCCCACCTCCGCGGCCCCGAAGCCGCCTCCGCCGTCCGCTCCGGCATGCTCCTATAGCCTTCGACCCGAAACGTAACCACCTACAAATCAATCACTTCCTATATTCATGTCTGCTCCATTTGCGCAGACATGTTTCAGTGAACTCGCTGACACACAATCACTTACATTCTCGCGGCAGTCACCGCCTGACGCAAGCTGCTAATTATCAACTGTTTACCATATTCATGTCTGCGCAAATGGAGCAGACATGAAACCGGGAAACGGCTGATTATCAGGCAATTAAAGAAGCCATCGCCTATTAATTCCGGCGGTTCGCGATGGAGATGTAGTACAGAAGGGTGGCCAGCGAACCGATGGCGGCGATGACGTAGGTGTAGGCGGCCCAGCGGAGTGAGTCGACGGCCATGGGCTTGGTCTCGTAGCTTACTATGCCGGCATTTTCGAGCCAGGCGATGGCACGTGCGCTGGCATTGATTTCGACGGGGAGCGTGACGAAGCTGAACAGGGTAGTAAGGGCGAAAAGCGCAATGCCGATCCAGATGAGAGTGGGGAAGACATTGATCAGCAGAACCCCGGCCAAAAGCACCCAGGACACGATATTGTTGGAAAAGGACACCACCGGAACAAGGGCCGAACGAAGCCGGAGTGGGGCATAGCCGGTGGCATGCTGCACTACATGTCCGCACTCGTGGGCGGCAACTGCAGCGGCAGCGACATTCTCGCCGTAATAAACGTCCTGGCTAAGGTTGACAGTGCGGGTGGTGGGATCGTAATGGTCAGACAGCCGGCCTTCGATGCAGACAATCTTCACATCCGTAATTCCGTGGGCCCGGAGCATCCTGGCTGCGACATCGGCCCCGCTCATCGGCAAAGGAATATTGCCGTATTTCTTGAAGCGGCTCTGCAGCATGTTCTGAACGATCAGGCTCAGGACCATCACTGCTATCATTATCAACCAAATCAGATTTGTCGACATAGAATTCAATTTTTTACAAATTTACAATTTTTTTATTAAAATGCATTTTCTTAAATTTGCACCGCCGAAACATTATAAAAATGTCCTTTGCAAATGACGATTTCTCGCGTCTGGAGCTGAATCTGAAAGCCGCCACCGAGAACTACCGATATTTCCGCTCCCTGCTGGAGCCTCAGACCAAACTGCTGGTGCTGGTAAAAGCCAACGCCTACGGTCACGGCGCAGTGGAGTTCGCCGCTATGATGCAGCGCGCCGGGGCCGACTACCTCGCTGTGGCCTATCCCGTTGAAGGTCTGGAGCTTAGACGTAACGGTATATCCCTGCCGATAATAGTCCTTACCGCCGGAACGGACTTCTACCCGGAAATCATCGAAAAACGTCTGGAGCCATCCATCCCCAATTTGTATTCCCTCAAGGCCTTTGCCAACCACCTTCGGGACATGGGTTTACGCGATTATCCGGTACACATCAAGTTGGATACCGGCATGCATCGGCTCGGTTTTTCCACTTCCGAACTCGGAGACTTGATCCATTGCCTTAACCGTACGCCTGAAATTCGCGTAAAGTCCTTATTCTCACATCTTTGCGTAGCCGAAGATCCGGAGCAGGACAGCTTTACCCTGGGCCAGATCCGAATGTTTCAGGAAAACACACAGGCCATTGCCGACGGTATCGGCTACATGCCGATGCGTCACATCCTTAATTCGGCCGGCATAGAGCGCTTCACGCAGTTCCAGATGGACATGGTGAGGCTCGGGATCGGCATTTACGGCATCAGCGCCATCCCAGGCAAAAAGTTGTCACCGGTAGCCTCACTAAAGTGTAAGGTCCTGCAGGTCAAGGAATTGGCCGAAGGAGATACGGTCGGTTACGGTCGATGGGGCAAGGCTCACGCCGGCACTGTAACTGCCACTATTCCAGTTGGTTATGCCGACGGTATCGACCGTCACCTTGGCCGCGGCGCCGCATCCTTCTTCCTTAACGGCCACCGCGTTCCCACCATCGGCAACATTTGCATGGACATGTGCATGCTGGACGTGACAGGAGTTCCCTGCAAAGCCGGGGATACGGTTACCGTCTTCGGCGAAAACCCTACAGTAGAGGAACTTGCAGACATCCTGGGCACCATTCCCTACGAGATTCTGTCTTCAATTCCACGCCGAATCGAAAGGATCGTGGTGCGATAAATCCCTTTGTCAGTTATTAAAAAAGTATTATCTTTGCACCCTCGATTGAACTGTGGTGTAATGGTAGCACTAGGGATTTTGGTTCCCTCAGTCAGCGTTCGAATCGCTGCAGTTCAACGTTTTTCAAGCTTCGGCCATACGCCGGAGCTTTTTTAATTGCCTGATAATCAGCAGCTTCCTGGTTTCATATCTGCTCCATTTGCGCAGACATGAACATGGTAAATAGTTGATAATCAGCAGCATGCGTTAGGCGATAGCTGCTGTGATAACGTAAGTAATTGTGTGTCAGCGAGATCACTGAAACATGTCTGCGCAAATGGAGCAGACATGAATATAGGAAGTGATTGACTGCCAGGCGGTTAAGAAATGGGGACTTAGAAGAGGGTGGGGTGATTTTCGTCCAGTTCGGTGAGTATTTTGGACATTATGGCTTCGCGCATGAGGCTGGCTTTGGAATGAACGGAGAAGCGGGTGCAGTATTCGCCGATGGCGGCCATTTCGCTGTCGTTGAAATAGAGGACATAGCGGTTTTTGCGCCGAAGCATCTCTTTCTGCTTCTCCAGGTAGGCCGGGTCAATGCCGGCAATGTTATTCTTTCTGCGGGCCATAGGCGGTTATTGTGAAAGGGCCGATAAATCCACGTAACGATGCTGAATTACACCGGCGGCATCCAGTTCGATGACAAAAGGCAGGGCGGAGAGGTCAAAGGTGTCAAGAAGGACAGAGCCGATCGAAGGAGATACGCTCGACTCGCTCCGCTCGCTCGGTATGACAGAGGCTTCGCCGCCACGCAATGACGCGGGGTCGTCGGAGAGGACGGCATCCATATCGACCAGCAGGACACGTACCGAACGGGAGGAGGAGACGATGCGGGAAACCGCCTCCAATACGGAAGCGCAGGAGGAGCAGCCGCCGGTGTAAAAGACTACGTAGGCGGGCTGGCCCTTAAGCGAACGCAGGGCAAATTTTCCGGCACGGGAGCCGCGGACGAAGAGGCAACTCTTGCGCCGAAGGACGCCCGGCACGGTCAAATCCGGCACCATGGACCCGACGGGAGTACGGGACGATAGCGACACGAGCATTTCCCCAAGGGACACCACCTGAGCCTGGTCCAGCTGGGAACTCCACACTTCCGGAAGACCGGTGATGTATGTTTCCACGAAAGGCACGGCGGCGTCACGGAAAACTTCGGACCGCTGCGACGAAATAAAGTACAGTATGTCGCCGATAACCTCCTTGAAGGAGTCGATATTACCTTCGCCAAAAGTGCGGGACGCCATGTAATCGGCCACGCCCAGGACATCGGCCACTTTAAGGGAGTCGCCATAGGCCGAAAAGACCTCGCCGAGACGCGCCATCTGGCGTTCGCCGCCGTAGGCATAGGCATCCGTGCCGAACTCCTGCCCCAGCAGAATGCGCAGCGCAGGGGTGTCAAGCCCTCGGCCCAAAATGGTGCCCGAAGGCCCTACAAGGAACATTTTCGGCGTCTGGAGCACGCCGTAAAGCCGCTGCCAGTCGGAGGTAACCTCCGGGTCCCATAGGTGCACGACTCCAGGGAATTCCGCGCGGAAGGCCTCCCACGCCGAAGCATCCGCCCCGGTGTAGATGACATAGTAGTCAATGTCGTAGGAGCCTTCCGCCACAAACTCCTTGAGCCGGGGCGTCTCCACTTTGCAGGTTGAGCAGCCGGTGTCGTAGAAGTAGAGGACGCTGTAGCGGGGGGAAGTCATTCCGAACGAAGCGAGAGAATCTCCGGGAGATACGCTCGGCCCTTCGGGCCTCGGTATGACAGAGGCAAGGGGATTCCCGGTCGAGCCGGGAATGACGACGGGAGAGCCGTCGGGGGCGAAAAGGGTGAGCGATGGGGCCGGCATGCCGATTAGCGACGAACGGTTGAATTCGGCGAAAATCTGCGCGTGCATAAGGTCCGAGGGGGAATTCATGGCGACTTTGCGGGAAAGGAGCCATTCGTCGGCAATATGCACCGCCACTGCATCGTCCCCCATCACGTTGGACTTAAGGTAATGGTCGTAGCACTTGAGCGTAACATACTGACGCACAAGGGAATCGGCGCAGGAAGAAATGAGGAAGTCGCACTCGCGGGCCTGAACTTCGGCAGAAGTACCCACAAGTTCCCCGAAGTATTCGTCCAGCTTTGCGCCAAGCTCCGGATAAGGCTCCTGGGCAGCGGCTGGGACACAAAAAAAGAAAAGCACGAATGCTAAAACAGCTGCACCGAAAGTGGATCGGGAGATTCCCGGTCGCCCTTCGACAGGCCCTTCGACAGGCCCTTCGACAAGCTCAGGGACCGACTCAGGGACCGACTCAGGGACCGACTCAGGGACCGACTCAGGGACCGCCTGGAATGACATAAGGCACTTTCTCATAGCTTCACCCCCTCCGGAATAAAGGCTGAATAGTCTCCTCCGTGCTTAAGGATATCGCGCACTGCCGACGAGCTGATATGTGCGAACTCCTGCGCAGTAGGGATGATAATCGTCTCAATCTCAGGGGCTATGCGGCGGTTTGCATCGGCGATGGAACGCTCCGTCTCGAAGTCAATCATATTGCGCACTCCCCTGACGATATGACGTATGCCAAGCTGGCGGCAGGTGTCCACGGTAAGATTGTCATACTGGATTACGGACACGCCGGGGACACCGGCAGTGGCCTCACGGATTATGTCAAGCCTTTTTTCCATGTCGAAAAAACCGCGCTTGTCCTGGTTGATACCCACGGCCACCACCACTTCGTCGAACATGGTGAGGGCACGCTTCAGGATATTGAGGTGACCTGCGGTAAATGGGTCGAAGGACCCGGGGAAAAGTGCTTTAGTAGTCATAACTGCCAGTTAATAGGGGTTTTACCCTCCGAAACAAGAATCTCGTTTGCTTTTGAGAAGTGCCGGCATCCGAAAAATGCCCCGCCGGCAAGGGGCGAAGGATGCGCCGCCATCAGCACGTGGTGGCGCGAAGTATCTATAAGCGAAGCCTTTGCCTTGGCGAAATTGCCCCACAACAGGAACACCACTCCGTCCAGACGGTCCGAAATGCACCTTATCACGGCATCGGTGAATTCCTGCCAGCCTATCCCCCTGTGCGAAGCTGCAAGTCCGGCCTCCACGGTAAGGATGCTGTTGAGCAGGAGTACACCCTGCCTGGCCCAGGGTTCAAGATCCGGGGAACCGCTCATTGGCAGGCCCAGGTCCGAATTGATTTCGGCAAAAATATTCCTCAGAGACGGCGGAGTACGCACCCCGCGCGGCACGGAGAAGGATAGCCCCATGGCCTCTCCCGGGTTGTGATATGGGTCCTGCCCCAGAATCACCACCTTAACGGAAGGCAGAGGCGTAAGTTCGAAAGCCCTGAAAATCATACTGCCGGGAGGGTAAATCACCTTTCCGGCAGCTTTTTCGGCATGCAAAAAACGCACAAGGGACTCGAAGTACGGTTTTCCGAACTCCTCTGCAAGTGCCTCTTTCCAGGTCTGTTCTATCCTAACATCCATCTGGTTCCACTGTCATTCCAAGGCCGAAGGCCGAGAGAACCTCATGAGATACACTCGCTTCGCTCGGTATGACAATAAATGTCGGTATGACAATAAATGTCGGTATGACAATAAATGTCGGTATGACAATTAAAATATAAAGTCTATTACTTCGTCAATGGAATTAACATAGACAAAGGTAAGACCTTTTACGTAAATTTCCTTGATATCCTCAACATCTTTTCGGTTTTCTTTGGAAATAACGATGGTATGGACGCCCGCGCGCTTGGCGGCCAGGATCTTCTCCTTGATGCCACCGACCGGCAACACACGGCCGCGGAGGGTCATTTCGCCCGTCATGGCCAGGCCCTTTTTCACCTGTTGTCCGCGCAGCGCCGACACCATGGACGACACCATCGTAATACCGGCCGAAGGCCCGTCCTTGGGAGTTGCGCCTTCCGGAACATGCAGGTGGATGTCCTTCTTCATGAAGGTTTCGGTGTCCATTCCCGCCAGCGAAGGATGCGCCTTGATGTACTGCCAGGCAATCTGCGCGCTTTCCTTCATAACGTCGCCAAGGTTACCAGTCATGGAAAGGTTGCCCTTCCCGTCCGACACCTGGCTTTCTACGAAGAGAACTTCGCCACCCATCTCCGTCCAGGCAAGGCCGGTGACCACACCCACGCCCTCGTTTCCGTCCACGTCGTCGTGGAAAGCCGTGGGAAGACCAAGGTACTCGCGCAGGTGCTCCGGAAGAATCTCACGGGGGTAGTCCTCCTCCAGGGCAATCTTCTTGGCCGTCACGCGCGCAAGCTTCGCAATCTGCTTTTCAAGGCCGCGCACGCCTGATTCGTGAGTATATTTGTCGATAATCTCAGTAAGCGCCGCATCCGACACAGTAAGCTCATCCTCCCTCAGTCCATGCTCCTTCAGCTGCTTGGGAACCAGATACTTATGGGCGATCTGGAGCTTTTCTTCGGCCAGGTAGCCGCTCACGTTTATCATTTCCATACGGTCTTTAAGAGCGGGCTGTATGGTGCCGATTCCGTTTGCCGTGGTTATGAACAGTACGTTGGAAAGGTCGTAGTCGATATCCAGGTAATTGTCGTGGAAGGTGGAGTTCTGCTCCGGGTCCAGGGCCTCCAGAAGAGCGCTGGAAGGGTCGCCCTTAAAGTCGGCCGAAAGCTTGTCGATTTCGTCCAGGACAATCACGGGATTCGAGGTTCCGGCCCGCTGGATGCCGCTGAGAATTCGGCCTGGAAGGGCGCCCACGTAGGTTTTGCGATGGCCGCGGATTTCGGCTTCGTCGTGCATGCCGCCAAGGGAAATGCGGATGTACTTGCGACCGAGGGCACGGGCAACGCTCTTCCCAAGGGAAGTTTTTCCAACGCCGGGAGGGCCCCAGAGGCAAAGGATGGGAGAACGCATGTTGCCTTTGAGCTTAAGCACCGCCAGGTACTCGATGATACGGTCTTTCACCTGATCCAAGCCGAAGTGATCCTGGTCCAGGACCTCCTGCGCATGCTTCAGGTCCAGATTGTCGTCCGACATTTCGCCCCAGGGGAGGTCCAGGATGAACTGCAGGTATGAGAACTGGATGCTGTAATCCGGCGACGAGGGGTTGAATTTCTGCAGGCGCGCCATCTCCTTGTCGAAGATTTCACGGACTTCCTTGGACCATTTCTTTTCGTCGGCCCGGCGGCGCATCTTTTCCATTTCCTCGCCTTCGTCCATGCCAAGTTCTTCCTGGATGGTGCGGAGCTGATTGTTAAGGTAGTATTCCCTCTGCTGCTGGTCGATGTCGGTCTTTACCTTCTGGTTAATCTCCTGCTTGATTTCCAGCAGCTGCGTCTGAGTATCCAGCACCTTCAGAAGCGCCATTCCCCTTTCGCGGATGTCGCGGATGCCAAGAAGGGCGCAGCGCTCCTGGAAATTCTCCACCTCGATGGTGGTCGCGACAAAATTCACCAGAAAATGGAAGTTGTCAATGCTGCGTAGCGCGCCGATAGCCTCCTTTGGCGCAAAGGACGAAGCTTTCACTATCATAGCAGCCTTTTCCTTCAGGGAATCGGCCAGGACCATGAGCTCCGTTTCGCTTGCATCGGCGGGGACGCTCTCCTCTACATAACGCAGGCGCGCACGCATATAGGGCTCATACACGGTAACCCCTTCCAGTGCGCACAGCTGCCCGCCCTGAAGTATGGCCGTGACGCTTCCGTCCGGCATTTCAAGGGTTTTAATAAGCTTGCACACAGTGCCGAAAGGATTCAGGTCCGCCTCCGACGGCTCTTCCACCGACACGTCCTGCTGCGGGATGGCTGCAAGCCAGCCGTCCCCCGCCTCTACTTCGCTTACCAGGCGTATGGATTTTTCCCTTCCCACGGTTACCGGGAAAACGGTGCCGGGGAATATTACAGCGTTCCTTAAAGGAAGTACAGGAAGATCCGGAGGCAGAGACGAAACGTCCACCTTCATGGAGGCTGCCTCCCCCACTACCGGCATGATATTTACTTCCACTCCGCGGGGCATCATATTATTGTCAAAATCAAAATTTTGCTTCATAACTGACATTTTGTCATAAAAAACGGGCACAATTACCCAGGGGCCTTTATGGTCAATCTCCGTGCCAGAGGCATCCAAATGACAAAAATGGCTATAACATTTTGAATTTTCAAAAATTAGCTCTATTTTTGCCGAGATTTTGACTAACTATAGAATCACAATACTTGTTTTATTAAATTATTAACATCATGACTAAGGCAGAGATTGTAAACGAAATCGCCAAGAATACCGGTATCGAAAAGACTCAGGTTCTTGCAGTAGTAGAGGAATTTGTTAGCACCGTTAAGGGCTCCATCATTGCCGGCGACCCTGTATATCTCCGTGGCTTCGGCAGCTTCATCATCAAGCACCGTGCCCAGAAGGCAGCCCGCAACATCACCCGCAAAACCACTCTCACCATCCCCGCTCACGACATTCCTGCCTTTAAGCCCTCCAAGAGCTTCGTGAACGCTGTTAAGGAGAAATAAACCATTTAATTACTATAAATTATGCCCAACGGAAAGAAGCATAAAAGGCACAAGATGGCTACGCACAAGCGTAAAAAGCGCCTGCGCAAGAACCGCCACAAGAAGAAGTAATAAGCTTCTTCCAATGTAAAGGGCCCAAGATATTATTCGAGGGCCCTTCTTTAAATCCCATCAAATTTCCAAATGGAGTCTGAAAAAGCGGACAAAGATCTGATTGTCGACGTAACGCCGACAGAAGTACATATCGCCCTGATGGAAAACCACAGGCTGATAGAGTACAACACGGAGTCCAGCACTGGGAACAAGTTCACAGTGGGAGACGTTCACCTGGGTAAGGTGAAGAAGATACTCCCGAACCTCAATGCTGCTTTTGTGGACATCGGAGACAAGAAGGAAGCTTTCATCCATTATCTGGACCTGGGGCTGTATTTCCCCGCCTTCGACGAGTTTGTAAGGGAGTCCAATCCCAACGTAAACTCCAAGGACCTGTACTCGCGGATTAAAATCGGCGAGGCACTTCCAAAGGAAGGACATATAGAGGAATACCTCCGTCCGGGACAGATGATAGTGGCCCAGATTGTCAAAGAGCCCATCTCCACAAAAGGTTCACGACTGACTGCGGAAATTTCATTGGCAGGCCGTAACATCGTACTTCTCCCCTTTGCCGAAAAAGTGTCAATCTCCCAGAAGATTGCGTCGAAGGAAGAGAAACGTAGACTGGAAACGCTGGTAAGGAGCATCCTCCCCAAAAATTACGGGGCCATCATCCGCACCGCGGCGGAAGGCAAGAATGCCGCCACCCTGGTAGCGGAGACCGAATCCCTTATTGAGAAATGGGAAAGCTCCTGGACTAAGATTTCGAAAGACAAGGGCGTCAAGCTCCTTTTCACCGAGTACAGCAAAACCACGACGGTCCTGAGGGACCTCCTTAACGATTCGTTCTCCAATATCTGGATTAACGACGAAAGGGTGGCCGAAGAAGCCAGAAAGTACGTTTCGCTGATATCGCCGGAACAGGAAAAGATAGTCCACCTGTACGAAGGCAAACAGCCCATCTACGACCATTTTGAGGTAACACGTCAGATAAAGGGCTCCTTCGGAAAAGTGGTTCCAATGCGTCAGGGCGCGTATCTTGTCATCGAAACCACCGAAGCTCTGAATGTAATTGACGTAAACAGCGGCATACGCACGAAAACCTCGGACCAGGAAGAGAATTCCTTCGAGGTGAACAAGATTGCCGCCGAAGAAATTGCCAGACAGCTCAGGCTGCGTGACATGGGAGGGATCGTGATTGTGGACTTCATAGACATGGAATCCAACGAGCACAAAAACGCCCTCTACAAGTTCATGCAGGAGCTGATGGAAAGCGACAGGGCCAAGCACAACGTGCTGCCGCTCACGAAGTTCGGACTGATGCAAATCACCCGTCAGCGGATACGCCCCGTCACGGAAATCAACACCAGCGAGCAGTGCCCTGTATGCCACGGCACCGGTAAGATTCACTCAAGCGCGGTGATCGACGAAGAAATAGAGCGAAAGATTGCATTCTACGTTATCGAGAAAGGCATCAGGAACATAGTCCTGAAGACAAGCCCCATCCTGGGGGCATACCTGAAACGCGGACTTTTCAGTTCCTTCCTTACCAGGTGGAGAAAACGCTACAAGGTCAAGCTGGAGATACAGGAAATCACCGATTTCACGGTCCTGCAAAATGAAATGTACAACGAAAAAGGAGAGAAGCTGGAGTAGCTTCTCTCCTTTTTTTAGCAAGTTAATATGTTTTTTCTTCGGAAATAGTTGTCCATTAGGAAAATAGTTACTACTTTTGGCAAAATTTTGAGCGCATTTTTTAGTGAAACTTTATAACCCAAAACACACGCTACGCCGTGTGATGACAGTAGTTGCACTGGCTTTCCCTTTGTGTGGGGGGGGGGGTAATTTGCGCTCAGGAGGCAGATTCCACCGCCACCGCAGAAAAGCCGCATACCAGCTTCTTCAAACGCTTCTCCATAAGCACCAACGCCCTTGAGTGGCTCCTTACCGTTCCCAACCTGGGCATAGAATTCGACCTCTCCGGCGGCGAATACAACAACCAGTCCATACTGGTCGCCGCCAAATACAACTGGGACACCTGGCACCAGCACCCCGCCTACTACGTGTTCAACCTGCTGGACGTAAAGGGCGAATACCGCTACCACTTCCGCTTCCAACAGGCCGGGAAAGATGAAAAATTCAAGCTTTTCAGCCTGAACCGTAAGAATCCACGCACCCATCTGGCCTACTACATAGGCACTTACGGCAACTATATGCAGTACTCCGTCAAGCCCGGCAAGAGCGGTCTTCAGGGCTGGGGAGCAAGCCTCGGCGGAGTTATCGGCTTTGAAAAGCCCCTGTACGAGTACGATAAAAGTTCAATTGACCTGGACCTTGGACTGGCCCTCGGCGTAGGCTTTTCTTTGTTCGACCGCTACCGTATGTCCTCCAGCGGGGACAATTACGCCCTCCAGGGCAGCGGCTGGATGATTATGCCCGTTCTTGCAGAAGTCAGGGCTGCCTTCACCTGGCGTCCCGTTTCGGTAAAGGACAAATACACGGAGCGCGACCCTCAGATCCAGGTTTACAAGAACAGACTGGCCGATATCAAGAGCAACTTCGAGAATTCCACCAACAAGGAAGCATTCTTCGATTTCAAGGTGGACTCCCTCATTTCGGCACGCAATCTGGTCTCCCCGCCCGATTCGGCTGAAAAAGTCGCTTTCCGCAACGACGTGTACATGAAGTACATAAAGGACAACAGCCAGATTTACCGCAAGGACTTCTATAAGTTCCTGGAGACCAACAAACAGGAACTGCTGGCCCAGATAAGGGACACCGTCAGGGTGGACACCACCAAGGCCGGCAAGGTCATTGTCAGGACCGAATTCCGTACAGACCTGGGCCTTGAAAGAAGCTACATGCAGAAGCTCCAGAATGCCATCGAGAGCCTCACCGCCAAGGCAAAGAGCGACTTCGACGCCAAGCTCAGCAAAGACAACCACGCCCTCATAAACGCCGACATGAAGAAAGAAAGAGAAAGGATGAAGGCCGAGATGGAGAAAGAGCGTGAAGAAGCAAAGCAGAATAAAGAAGCTGAGGAAAAGAAAAAGAAGGAAAAACGGGATTCTAACATGCATGCCGAGTGAAAAAGTTAGCATACATACTGCTTATTAGCCTTGCGGCCGCGCTTTGCGCCTGCACGCAGGTTCCCGTCGGAGAACAGGACCTCCCCGGATCGGGCTTCGTGTGCAATTTGGACTGGAGCGAAATAGAAGGCGGCAGGCCCAAGACCTTATCGCCCTGGCTTTCCATGGTGAGCACCCGCGTAGCCCATGCACAGCACTTCTACTGGGAAGACATATACTACACCCCGGGCAATCAGGACACCGTGCGTACCTGGAGCGGAGAATACCAGAGCGCTATAATCCTGTCCGACGCCCCCGAAGCCTGGACAGTGGACAACCTTAACGACTACCTGAACGACCGCTACCAGAGCCTCCGTGACGTTTACGCACGCCTTATTCCTCCCACAGAGGAAGAGCTCGCAAGGGATTATCCCGGCTTCCACCGCATACTTTCAAGGGACCAGGACACCATTCCCCAGGCTCCCAGCTACTGGACCGCAGCGGCCCGCTACAACCTTGAAGAAGGCAGGATAATCCCCATCACCTTCAAGCCCCAGCCCATAACCCAGAAAGTCAAGTTCAGGGTCAGGGTTCAGGCCGATGCAGACGTAATCCCTACCCGCCTTGTGGCGTGCGTGGGCGGCGTCCCCGCCCGCGTGGAACTCCTGAGCGGATACCTGGACACGGAAAAGACCGCGCAGCTTCTCTTCGACCTTGAAAAAACGGAAGAAGGCAATTTCTGGGAGGCCGAAGTTTCCCTCCTTGGCATTGTCCCTTCCACTGACGCAAGCCTTAACACCGGCCGCGGCCTGCTTACCCTCTGCGCTGAGATAGGACCGCTCCAGCGCCACTTCGTGCGCGTGTGTAATTTAAAGGGATACCTTGACGCAGATCCTCTTCTCACCGCAACTCAGAACGAAAACCTGTACATAGGCGGCGAAAAGAGCACCGTCATAGAAATATTGACCCCTTTCATCATCCATTCTACTGACGCACCCTACCCCGAAGGCGAGGATCCCATCCACGAATGGATGGAGCCGGAAGACGGCCAGACCGTGGACCTGATCGACGGCGAGGAAGTTCCGGAAGAAGGTGACAATCCCAAAGAGGAAGAACCGGTGAACCCTGAGAATCCCGAAGAACCCGAGAATCCGGAGAACCCTGAAGAACCTACAGTCAACGAAGATGAAAATGCGTAAATCTGCACATATCCTGCTTCTTGGCGGTGTCCTGCTTTCCATTGCAGGCTGCCGGGACCGTTCGTACCGAGGATACGAGCAGACCTACGGCGAGTACTTCGACCCCATCTCGGTAGTTGTAGCCGTGGGTAACCCCTATTCCAAGGGTAGCGGTCCGGTGGAAGACCTGGAAGATTTCGCAGGGAAAGACCTCGTCATATGGGCCTTCAACCGCGATTCCGCAGGCGCCTTCACACATGTACGCACCCCTGAAGACAGCATAATATGCCTGGCATCGGAGCGCCGCGCGGTCCTTGACGGCATCTCCAACATAGCCAAGTGGAAGGACAGCACCCTTGTTTATCCAGGCGGCAAGGCCTGCAACAACCGCTACGACCTTTGGGCCGCCCACGTGGACGACCTTCCCCTTGACGGCATCCAGCGAAGCGAAAGCCAGATTGCGATGGACATCAAGATCAACGGCAGCCAGGACCTGATGGTCTCCAAGGCCGAACTACCCTCCAGCCCTTCCTACGCTTACAGCTATCTGTCGGCCCAGGAAGGCGCAAAGCCCGTCTTCACGATGACCCACTGCCTCACCCGCGTGGACCTTTACGTCCAGCCCGGCATAACCAAGAACTTCATTAACAACATGCAGATCCAGAGCGTGACTCTTCAGTCCCGCACTTCAGCCCGCATGGTACTCGTGGATAACGACCCGGAAAACCTTGGCGTAACTTTCCGCGAAGGCTCAGCCAGAACGGCAGTTCCCCTTACGGAACCCGACGGCAAAGAATTCAATCCCGTGCGACTCAGCACCATCGAAGGCAACCCTGCCGATCCTGAAGCACTCGCCCTTCAAAAAGCTTCAATCCAGAGGCTGGGAGGCAGCTTCTTCCTCTCCCCCGAGCAGGAATATCCCATGGTCATGACCATGGACATGTTGGGCTACGGAGACGGCATCCTTGCCCGTACGCCTGTGGAAACTGCAGTCCGCCTCGTTTCCGGAGAAAGCTTCAAACAGGGTTGCCGCTATCAGGTGCTCATGACAGTATACGGCGAATACTCCTTATATATGGTAGTACAGCAGGTTCCCTGGTACAGCGCCGGCATATTCATCCTGGACCAGGATGCCGCCAGCGAGCTCATAGAGCTTAACGTTACGGCCGAAGACCTTGTCCTGAGGATGGGACAGAGCCAGGCTCTGGAGCCCAAGCTCCTTTTCACATCCCTGGACGGCAGCATGCAGCCAGGCGAACGCGACGACGTAGAGTTCAGTTTTGCCTCCCAGGACGAAACAATTGCCGCAGTGGATAGCCAGAACGGCATTGTCACTGCAATAAAACCCGGAGAAACACGTATAATTATAACGGCCACGCGCTATAACCCAGACGGCACCGTTGGCGGAGCGGGCGTATGCGCCGTAAAAGTTAAAGTATTGTAAAACCAATAAACACAAACAACAAACCATTATTTATTAATCCTTAAACAACTAATGCAATGAAAAAGATTTTCATGCTCGCAGCTGCTGCTGCAACGCTGTTTGCAGTCTCCTGCAACCGCGCTCAGGCCCCCGAGGCCCTCGTCGAGGAAGAAGACAACAGCCCTGTTGCTGTTCGCTTCGGTTCCAACCTGGCCGTAGTAGGCACCAAAGCTGCCGTGGATGAGTTCACCGGCGCAGAGGACCTCTACATCTATGCACTTTGCACAAACAGGGATGATGCTGCTCCACTCATTGACAATGTGAGAGCTGATTCACCCGTGCTTGCTGCAACCCCTACCGGTGACGACTGGATTCCTGGTGAAATCAAGGTATGGGATACCACCTATAAAGACGAACAAACTGGAGATCAACTTGAAGTTCCTTTCTTCTATGGCAACTCCGGTGAAGTTTACGAGTTCTATGCCTACTATGTAGGTGACGCACTGGCCGATCCCGCCCCCGACGCTGACCTCAAACTTAACGTTCCCTTCAACGGCACCCAGGACATCATGCTTGCCACCACCGACCACGATTTCGACTACGAAAGCCGCACCGCCGACTTCAACGAGGAAACCATCTACAGCGCCAAGGCTGCACGTAAGAACGTTAACCCCACCCTTCTGTTCCAGCACCAGCTTTCCCGTTTCGTGTTCGAACTCCAGTTCCGTCCCGTTGAACGCGAAAACGAGGCCCAGCTCATCAGAATTGAGGAAATCACCCTCACTTCTCCCAGCAATCTGGTAACTCTTGACATCGACGACCAGACCGCCGAATTCGACCTTGAACAGCCCGCAGTCTTCACCCTCATGGACGAAAACGGCGAACCGTACGAGAACGGTGAAATCAACACCACCGACTGGACCCAGGCTGGCGAAAGCATCATGGTCGCTCCCGGTGCGTCTGTCTACCACATGACCATGCAGTACAGCTATGAGTACAACGGCACCCCGCTCCAGAACCTGCCCACCTTCGAATGGGACATCAACCTTCCCGGTCTTCTCGAGGAGGAAGGATATGTCGCACTGCCTGGCAAGAAGTACATTGTGAAGCTCGTGGTTTACGGTCCCGAAGAGGTTAAGGTCTCTGTTGCCCTTGCTGAATGGGAAGACGTTGAACTCCCCGAAATCGATCCCGACGCTGAATAATTCCTTTCCGAATCACCGTTTGTAGATTATACAAATGAAGAAGTTATCAATCATTGCATTGGCAGTTGCAGCGGTAGCGCTGTGGGCTTGCTCCAAAGGCGAGTCCGCAGCGGATCCCGCCACCGCCTGGGCATTTGATGAGACACTTCCGGTTCCGATTCAATTGGGAGGCGGAGAAGGCTTCTCCGTGTACACCAAGGCGATCGAAGGAAAAATAGAAACTCTGGTAGACAAAGAAATCCGCGTCTCCGCGATAGACCTGCACTTGGGAGTCGATCCTGATGCGCAGGGATGGAGCGATGAACTGGGTTATTGCACCGGTGTCACAACGGCTCCGCTGGCCGCCGACGACATTTACTTTGATGCAGTAAGGGCCAAGGTAAACGCCGAGGGCTACGTGAAGTTCCTGTCCGGGACAACGGGCAATACGGAGATGAAGCGTTATTACCCCTTCAGCGAAACGAAGAAGGTAAAGAACGGCGACGACGTGAAGTACATGCATATGGGCAGTAACTACTCGTTCATCGCTTATTATACTCCGGCAATCACCCAGGCCCCCGTCCTGGAGAACGGGCGTATGCTGAAGAAATTCCGCATGCTCACCAATAACGACTCCTACAATCTGGATGTCCTTTGGGCCCGTGTAGATGCGAAACCAGGTCTGATTCATGACGATACGCAGCTGGCGGCCGACGATGCGGCCAACGACGGATTCCTCCGAGGCTTCAATGCGCGTTATCAGCGTTATTTTGCCAAACAGAACGGCGGAGTCCTGAGCCCGGACGACACTCCAGAACTCAAGTTCCAGCATGCAGCCAGCATGATTCACATCTTTGTCAAGGCCGAAAATGCCGAGGCCGAGGCATCGTTCAGTGGAAATCTGACAGTGACCAACATGAAGTTGAACACCAAGATCAACTATGTTGCGCTGGATCTGCTCAGCGGTGAACTCATCGCCGATCCCTCTCCTGCGGGTACACAGGCTATTGTCTTGGACTACAATCCCAAGAGCACAGCCATTCACCCTGTCGCAGGTGAAGGAGAGGAATACAACGAAGGCTTCTTCGTTGTGCCTGGCGAACGTTCCGAGGAACAGAGGATTTCAGTAACCTTTGACATCAATGTAGTGGGCGGCTCCAACGCCACCAAGACGGTGGATCTGCCACTGCCCACATACTTGGACGAGACGACGCAAACCGACGTCATCGGTTATAAGGCTGGCGTGGAATATAACTACTATATTTCCGTCGAATCCATTGAGGAGATTTACCTTAAGACAAGCCTCACGGGATGGGACAGCACTTCCGGTGCTGGACAGCTCGGAGACCAGACAATTGTATTAGAATAAGCATCTCATCAAACGCTAATGACACTACAAACGCATAAGCGTACACTCTTTGCGGTACTCGCACTGGTCCTTTGCCTGACGGTGGCTTTCCCCCGCCAGGCGAGGGCCCAGCGCCTGGCCGTTAAAACCAACGCCCTCAGCTGGGTGGCCCTCAATCCGGACATCGGAATTGAGGTTGTCACCGGCAACCGTACTTCGATTGCCGTATCGGCCTTCGGCACATACATGCCCCTCACGCACTTCCCCATGAAGATGCTGGTGCTGCAGCCGGAGTTCCGCTACTGGTTCAACGGGCGACCTCTTACGCGCGAATACATAGGCCTGTGCGCATTCGGCGCCACCTATGACCTTACCTTTCCCGCTGGAGAGGACCAGGCAAACATCTTTAAAGGCGACGCTGTGGCCCTTGGTATCACGGGAGGTTATGTTTTCTCACTGGGAAAGCGATGGAACTTTGAATTAAGCGGCGGAGCGGGCCTTATGCTCTTCCGCCAGAAACAGTATTTCGAAGGCGACAACTACGAAGACTACTTCGTGGGCACGAATACCAGCCCCAACACCTGGGGTTACAAGATCTTCCCCGTAAAGCTTGCCGCCACCTTTATATATATCATCCGCTAATGCGCCAGGTTCTAAGACATATCGCAAGGTTTGCAGCAGCCACGCTTATGGCCGCCCTCTTCAGCGTAGTTTCACATGCGCAGGAGGCACCGATCACACTGAAAATATATAATTCAGCAGACGGGAACAAGCCTTTCGACGACGTTAACGTATTCATATTTGGCACAGAAAAGGAAGGCGAAAGGGCTTACAACCAATGGATAAGCCTCAAGAAAAGCAGCGGAGACAATCTGGACCTTTTCTTCGAACCTGACGGATACGTAGCCCACCTGGATCTTGCTGGCCACGGAGCAAATTACCAGACAGCTGACGATTACTCTCTGAGGGGATCCATCCTGGTAATCACCAATGCCAGTCCCCTTACGGAGAGCTTCATCCGACTCAAAGGCAAGAGCGAAATAAGTGTATACCTTGAAGTAGTAAATACTCTTGACGAAGCCGTTGTTACCGGAAAAGGAAAGGCTCGCACGAAACGCCAGCCCCCGGAAGACATGGGCGATTCCCTTGATCTTAAATTCCTGTCATACATATTCCCTGAAGAGCTGAGGCTGGGACGCTCGGACGGCAGGTTTGTGATGCAGTCATTCCTTGCGCCCATTCCAGATGATTACGACGACAGGGACGAAGGCGCCGAAAGCACCATTACAGACACGCTGGAGTGGAGAAAAGTGATAGTCATGGACGGCCTTGACTACCACAAGACACAATACCGCCGCATGGGCTATCTCCCTCTTGACCAGATGGGAGAAGCGGACACTCTTTACGTGATTGCCCAGAATACACCTATACTTACAGAAGAAACCAAAGAAGCCGGTTTTTACGACAAGTTGTACAAGTCCCAGCAAGTAAAAGACGGCGTACTTGTAATGGGTCAGATATGGTTCGAAGACTATAACCACGTGTACCACGAAGAACTTGTGGAGCTCTCCGACACCCGCCGTACCAGTAAGCCCATGCAGTTCCTGGAATATGATTCCACGCCCCAGGAGCTTAACCCCAATGAAGAATACTATATCAAGACCCCCAAGAGGGAACCTCATGAGGGAATGATAGACCTAAACATACAGTTCGAGCAAGGCAGTGCCCGTGTCAATCCCAATGACGCATACAGTGTTTATATGCTAGACTCCCTGCGTCGGGAGATTTACAACATCACCAAAATGAAAGGCTCTTGGTTAAGGAGCTACAACATTTCCGGCGTCTCATCGCCCGAAGGCGGATATGCGGCCAATACTACTCTTGCCGACCAGCGCATGAGATACATCCAAAGCGAGATAGAAGCACAGATTCCTGCAAATAAAAAGGACGGTTTACAGAAGGAGAATATCGTTGTCAAATCCAGGGTTGCATCATGGAGCGAGCTTGCCGATATCATAGCTTTAGAAGGCTACATAAATGAAGCAGACCAAATCCGCGCCATTGTGGCAGCCCATCCCGGCAACAACGACGCCCAGAATCCCTTCATATACAAACTTCCCTTCTACGACACCATAATAAAGAACAGCCTTCCCAAGCTGAGGGTTGTGAAAGTGGAGTGGAAGCAGGAGATTTTCCGAAAGAAAACGAACGAAGAAGTTCTTGCCGACTACTACAGCAACCCCACCAGCAAAGATATAACCGATTACGAGCTGTGGGTGCTTATGCAGAACCTAACGAAACCCGAAGAGCTGGAGCCCGTATGCCAGCTGGCAATCGAAAACGACTCATGGCATAAGCCCAAGGAAAGATGGCTGCTGCCGGCCAATGTACTTGCATCGTCATACCTGAAGCGAGGAGTGGTGGATACCACTATTCTGGCACCATTCATAGACGACACATACCGTTGCGACTTCCCCTGGAATCCGTACGGCACAGCCAAAGGGAAGCCCCATTTTCTTGTGAACCCCCACGAGCTTATCATAAATCAGATTCTTATGATGCTTAAGGGCGAGTATTACGGACGCGCGGCGGACCTCGCAGAGATGATCAACACCCCGGCTGTACTGGGCCTTGATCCTAAATACGAATTCCTCTACGCAGTAGTCCGTTGCAAAGCCGGCTACTGGAGGACTCAGGAGCAGTACTTCAACGTCCTGCACGACTCCACACCAAGGAATGCAGTTATCATGGACATGGCTGCGGGTTTCTTCGACCTTGCGAACTACGGACTTGAAGACCTGGACCAGGACGATCCGCTGACGATGTACCTGAAAGCCCAGCTCCCCTGCCGGAAATTCTACGACAACACGGAAAGGTCCGACTTCAACTTGATGTCCGAAAAAGTACAGGACGACGCCATCAGAATCCTGTCCAAGTGCTTCACGGCAGACAAAAAATACCTTGAAATAGCAAAGAGGGACTGGTTCATCTTCAAAGACCTTTTGAAGAAAGCGAAGAAAGAGTACGAGAATCCAGGCTCCGTGCTTCGGCCCGAGAGCGTAGATACAGGCATGTCGGATGCCGAAAAGGCCGCCCTGCTCAGAAAGGGTGCCAACCACTTTGACGAGCTAACCGAAGAAGAGCAGGCTATTTACTTAGATTTGATAAGCCAATAGAGTTTCATGCGTTTGATGAAAACATATTTCGTTGTAATCGCGACTGCGGCCGCACTCCTTGCAGGAGCGCCGGTTCTGCATGCACAGCAGGTGGACAGCACAGATGTCCAGGAGCAGAATGCAGTGGTTGATTACTCGAAAAAGCATGACAAGAACGCCCAGTCGCTCAAGATGCGGAACCGTTACCGTCCCAAGGACAAGGAATTCCGCAGCGACAAGTTCTACTCCAACATGTACGTCACCATGATGGGTGCGGCGTACAGGCAGTTCAACCCCAACTATAGCAACGGGCCGTTCGCAAGTCTCACGTTAGGCAAGTGGATTTCGCCCCGCCATGGAATTGAAATCAGCGGCGGCGCAAGTTCCTTCAAAGACAATTACGAAGGCTATCGCCTTATTGAGGCCCAGGCCCGCCTGTCCTACCTGTTCAACATTTCCGCCTACACCGGAGGCTACAACCCCCACCGGCTTGTTGAACTTTACTCAAAGGTTGGCGCTGGCTACGGATTCTACGTATGGAGGCCCGCAATCAAGGCTTCGGCCCCGACGGCGCACCTTGGCCTGCAAGTGAACATTCATGTATTCCCTTCGGTGGACCTGGTGCTGGAGCCTCTCATGGAATTCCATATCGACGCCAGGAAACTGCCCGTCATGGACGTATGGCGCGGATACATACTTGCTCTTCAGGGTGGCGTCGGCATGAAAGTGAACCTGGACCCCTACCTTGGTGGCGTAGATCCCGGCCTTAACTGGTTCACCTTCGCAATGGGAGGCGTGCAGGTACAGAACTCCGACTTCGAACACGAAATTGGCTTTGCCAGGGCCCTCGGGCCTTCTGCCAATGTCGGTTTCGGCCGGTACTACACCCCCTGGTTCGCCATCCGCATGCAGGCTGGTTCCTCCACTCACTTCTGGAAAGAGATTCCCGAAGGTGCCCAAGACCCTTACGGACGCCACCTTGTCACCGGCCGCTTCCGTTCCACCTACTTCTTCGCCCGACTTGAAGGTAAGGTGGACTTCCTGCGCCTACTGTTCCCCCGCTGGGCCAAGTACACCCAGATCGGCCTTTCCGGCATCGCAGGACCAGAGGTTGGCCTCATGATAAAGAAAGACCCCAACCTTTACGACATAAAATATCCTTACGTGGGCCTGAGCGCCAGCGTACAGGCATCCGTGAGACTCTTCTCCGGCCTGTACCTGAACCTGGAACCCCGCATAAGCATAGTCCCCTATTCGGCTCAAAGCTTTACATGGGCCAATTATAACAAAGATTACTACGACGCCCTCTGGGGAGTTTCCCTGGGCATCGAATACAGATTTGGAAGGTATTACTTATGATGAAAAAGCATTTGATCGCAAGCCTGGCACTTATGCTTGCGCTGATTGCATGTAAAAGAGAGACTCAGCAGCCCGAAGTTGACCCCGTGGACCCTGAGACAGAACAGATGGCCATGACCTTCACGGCCAAGATGCCCCGTGTGAAAGTGGACACCAAGAGTGAAATCGGTGCCCTGGAGAACAAGTGGCATACGAAGCAGGACCTGTACATCTACGGTATAGCCCGTCAGGGGCTTGATGCACAGGCGCCCGTCACCGCGCCCCTCGACTTCACCGAAGAGACGGGTCTGTTCATCAACAACAAACTCATCACCCTTCCCGAGTCCTTCGACCACGACGTGATTACCCCACAGAGCGTCCAGGTGTACAGGGTGCTTCCTGACGGCGAGTCCCTTGGCATACCATTTTTCTATGATGACGAGCACCGCCGTTACGAGTTCTACGGCTACTACGCCGACGACGCATGGCTTGGTGAGCCTATGCGCACCTACGACAACGTGACGGACTCCCTGACCGACAACGGAAACAAAGTGCCTGTTCCCGTGATTGGCGAAGAAGGTATTACCCTCCCCGTGAAGATAAACGGCTCGCAGGACCTCCTGCTTGCCCACACCAGCAAAGATGCCGACAACGAGCCCAAGCTGAACATCGGACGCCTTTACAGCGGCTACAGCGCACGCCGCGGCGTCGTTCCTAACCTCATTTTCGAACATCAGCTTTCCCGCTTCAACGTATACGTGAGGGTTGGCGACGAACTTGCCGACCGCCTCACCCTTTCCACTCTGGCTGTAGAAACGTACACTGATGGTACCCTACATATTGCAAACAAAGACCAATTCGGCAATCCTCCTTACCTGGAGGTAGACCGCGAGGGAGAACGCTCCTTCATCGGCATTTGGGACGGCACATTCGGCGCAGCCAAGAAACAGCTTGACAACAGTATAAAGGCCGAAGCCGACCGCTACCAACTGCCCCTGGTGACCCGTAGCGGCTGGGTGGATGCAGAAGTTGGCACCATCATGGTAATGCCCGGCGAGAAGTCGTACAAGATCCGCATAGGCCTGAAGCAGGCTGGCTACAAGGACGGTACGGAATTCTTCACTGAAATCCTCTTCAGTTTCGACGACCTCCTCCTCCCCTCCCAGGACCCGAAAGGTCCCGGCGGCGTACCCGACCCCGAAGTACTTGACTCAAAGGCCGAACCAGGACACCAGTACGACCTTAACGTAGTGGTGTACGGTATCCAGCAGATGAATGTGTCCGTCTCCCTTAGCGAATGGGCCGAAGGCGGAAGGTTCGTAGTGGACGAGGACAAGGAAGTTGAAATTCACCTTGGCCTTGATGTTCCCGGAGATCCCAAGTATCTGAAGGGCACCAAGGACAATCCCATCGACCTTGACCTTGCCGACACTGAGATTTACGCACTTAACGCAACCACTCAGCCCAAGGACCGCGAAATCCACTATAGCTCCTATCGCACCGACATAGTGAATGTTACCGAGAACGGATTGGTTATGCCCGTTTCCAGAGGCAAGACCTACTTGTCACTGTCCGTGGATCCTTTCAACACCTATCCCTACGGCGGATACCGCAGGGTATGGGTACAGGTAAGCGGTGAACGTCCTACCGACCAGCTTGTCATAGAGGCAATGCAAAACCTGCAGATGACCATCGGCCAGCCTTCAGTGCCTATCAATCCTATCGTAACATGCGACGGAGACGAAGTAGAAGGCGTAACCGTGACCTACGACACCACCGACGAAAACGTTGTATTCGTCGATTCCTACGGCTACCTCACCGCTACCGGCGAAGGAGATGCAACCATTATCGTCAAGGCGCACAAGTACGCTTACATAGACGCTTACGCCATGATCGATGTGCACGTGACACGTCCTTGGCTGGAGATTGACCTTGTCAGCGGCGAAGACATGAATATCCGTGTAGCCGGCGACGACGGCAAGATCGAGTGGGCAATCCACGACAACCTCGGCCGCGAAGTACCCGCCGATGCATACGTCATCGAATTCGTATCCAACGATCCTACCATCGCTTCCGTAACGCAGGACGGCACCGTTCATGCAGTCTCTCACGGCGAGGCTCAGATCACGATGACCGCGAACATCACCGACGCCTACCGCGACAAGTACTTCGGTACCACCGCAGTTGTGAACGTACATGTGTCCAAGCAGCCTCAGGTTGTAATCAAGCTCGAAGAGACCGGCCTGCTGAAGACCTACGGCGACGAACCGTTCGACCTTAATGAACTTGGCTTAGTGAGCACCGAACCTGCTGGCGCAACCTTAAGCTGGGGCGTGCCGCTTGACAACGGCGTCGCAAGCCTGAACGGTTCCGTACTGACCATCCTCGGTGTAGGCACAACTGCCATCACTGTGAGCGCGACTTACGAGAGCTACCTCCCTGCCATACAGCAGACCATCACCTTCACCGTGCAGAGAGGCCCTGCGACCATAACAGTCGAGGAAGAGATTACCCTCACTTGGGAGAGCGAAAATACTCCTCCTTCCAGAGATCTGGTAGCAAGCGTCACCGGCGGCGGCCGTATATTGTTCACCGCACTGGAATCCAATCTGATTACGGTCTATTCCAACGGCTACGACCGCGCCACCATACAGGCCAATGTCAATGAAGACTGCACGGCCAGAGTAAGGGTAGTATCGGCCAAGAGCGAGAACTACGAGAGCGCCGAAAAGATTGTAACGGTACATATTGTGGGGTACAAGCCTGAAAGCGGCGGAACTCCAGGAGAATGAAGATATTTTTACAACAAACAATAAACTCTTTAAAACTATGAAAAAAACTCTGACACTCCTTGCAATCGGCCTTCTTGCCATTGCAGCCTGCGACAAGCAGAAAGAGGTAACTATTAACCTCTCGAACGCTCCCGAGTGGGTGGCCGATGAAAGCCAGCCTGTTCCCGTACAGTTTGGTGGCGGCATCTTCGGCGGCATCGTCACCAAGGGCGAGGCTCTTAGCAGCGACGGTTTCGCAGAAGCACAGTACGACATCCTTGCTGTTAAGGCTGACGGCACCGCAATGCCCAACTTTGAGGGCGGCCGTTATGTGAGCAACCAGACTCACACAATTGTCGGCGGCGCACGTGACGGCGAGAGCATCCTCACCGTTAACTTCGGTGCTACCCTATTCTATCCCTACCTGTCCACCGGCGGCAACGCCTACAGCTTCTACGGCTATCGCGTGGACGGTACCCACCAGACTCTCAATGCCAACAATGTTGTTGAAAGCATCGCAATCGGCCAGAACGACATCATCTGGGCAGCCAGCGAGGCCAGCGCCGACAATCTGGCAGCTCTTGAGGTGCCCGACGGCTTCAACGCACGTTACATGAGGGCCGCTTACAAGCACAGCCTTGAGGGTGAGAATCTTAACGAGACCCTTTACTACAGCTATCTGCCCCAGCTGAGCTTCAATCACATCACCAGCCAGCTGCAGTTCCAGATCCGCGCAGCCGACGAGTACGCAGCCAACAGCCTTGCATCAGCTGGAGTAGGTATCCATTCCATTACCGTTAAGAATACCACCACCGGCGCAACGCTCGCCGTTCTTACCGGAGATCTCACCGGAACCACCACTGGTAATGTCGATGTTGCCGGAATTAACGACCAGCTTCCCCTTTACGTCGTTGTCAATCAGATCCCCGTTGCAGCTGACTGCGGCGAGCCTATCTTCATCCTCCCCAGCGACAGCATCGACTTCGACATCGTCATTACCATGCCCGTAGGCGCTCCCAGCACCACCGAGACCATCTCCACGACTGCTTATGTCCCTCAGGTTGGCGGCGAGGCCACCACATTCGAGGCCGGCAAGAAATACAATCTTACCATCGTTTTCCAGTCCATCGAGGAAATCAAGATCGTGACCGAACTTACCGAGTGGGAAGAAGTGGATGTTGACGACATCATCATGGAATAAACTCCGGATTTCATACTTTTAGAACCGACCCCTTCCCGGGGCCGGTTTTTTTTACTATTTTTGCAATGATGAAACGTTCCGTAGCAATTGGACTGATGCTTGCCACTGTAGTGCTTATGAGCCTGCCGTGGCTGGTGCCGCACATGGGATGGACTGCGCTGTTCGGCCTCGTGCCCTTGCTGATTATGGAGAGGCTGGCCACTTCTGGCGGGTCGAAGCACTTCTTCTGGTGGCATTACGGGACCTTTGTACTGTGGAACGCTGTCACGACATGGTGGGTGTGTGAGGCTACAGTTGGCGGCGGAATCTTCGCCGTGCTGGCCAATGCGCTGCAGATGTCGGTGGTCTTCGGTAGTTTCCGGCTGGTGAAAAAGAGACTTTCCGGGGCGCTGCCGTACATTTATTTAGCTGCCGCCTGGATTGCGTGGGAAAGATTTTACCTTACTTCGGCCCAGATTTCATGGCCATGGCTGGTATTGGGTAACGCTTTTGCCGATACAACGGGGCTTGTGCAGTGGTACAGCGTACTGGGGCACACCGGCGGTTCGTTGTGGGTATGGTTGTGTAATCTGTCCATTTTCGGGCTGATGGTGGCATTTTCGGACGGTCGCTTTTCCTCTTGGAACCTTAAAGCACGCGCAGCGGCCATTTTCGGGGCCGTTTTAGCACTTTTCGGGCCGATGGCCCGGTCTTGGTCCATTTCCTCACGGGAGTTTACTGGAGAGCCTTTACGCGTGGTTATTGGCCAGCCCAACTTTGACCCCTACCAGAAGTTCGAATTCCTGACGCAGGCTCAGCAGGACGCCAGATATCTGAAGCTGCTGGAGGAGGCAACTCCTATAGATGAGCTGGTTCTTATCCTAGCTCCGGAGACCTTTACTTCGCGGGTGTTTACGGACGATATCGAGTCCCATGAAACATACCGGAGATTCCAGGGCTTTCTTTCGGGACATCCATTAGCCAGTGTTATTTACGGAGCATCATCGTACGAGAAAGTGTATTCTTTTTCGTCACCTGACCCTTGCGCCTACGACATGGGCCTCCAGTCCGGGGGCAGCCACCTTTGGATATTAATGCACAACTCGGCCATCTCAGTAGATACTTCAGGCGTAACAGGCCTATATCATAAGTCCAAATTGGTGGTTGGAACAGAACTCACCCCTTACCCCAAGTTCTTTATCCCCTTCCAGAAGCTACTACTTGGCGAAACAGTAATGGCCCAGGACGTAGGCCAAAAGCGCATTTCCTGCCTGCCGATTGTTACATACGGAGATTCTCTCGGCCTTCGGCCTCGGAATGACAAAAAGGAAGTCGCCGGTTCCGTCATGCCCGGCATCGATAATTCCGTCATGCCCGGCATCGATCGGGCATATCCTGTCATACCGAGCGAAGCAAGCGTATCTCCCATCGGCACCGCCGTCTGCTACGAGTCCGTCTATGGCGAATTCTGCACCGGCTACGTCCGCGAAGGCGCCCGGCTCCTGGCAGTAATCACCAACGACGCATGGTGGGGCAACACCCCCGGCTACAGGCAGCACCTGAACTACAGCCGCCTCCGCGCCATAGAATGCGGCCGCTACGTGGCCCGCTGCGCAAACACAGGCATCAGCGCCATCATAGACCCACACGGCCGCATACTCTCACACACCTCCTGGTGGCAACCCGCAGTACTGGACGGCACAGTCCAACTTCTGGACGGCCAAACCTTCTTCGTCCGCTACGGCGACATAACCGGCCGCATCTCCGTTCTCCTCTTCCTCCTTCTGGCCCTCGTCGCCCTCGTTCCCCGACACAGGTAAGACTAACAACTAAAGCACGGTCAATTATTCAAACTCAATACTCTGTGCTTTACCCAACCTCCAGTCACAGGTCTACATCATACTAGCAGCATTTCTAGAGAAAGCTGAAAAAGTCAAAAGAAATAGAAACTTACGGCAGATTCTTTTGGGACGTGGGCTGAGGCGTTTTTAGACGTAGTCTGCTGCATATTTGGACGTGGTCAGCGGCGTTTTTGGACTTGGTCTGCTGCATATTTGGACGTGGTCAGCGGCGTTTTTGGACGTGGTCCCAAAACAGGTGCTGGACCAGGTCCACGACATGTGCCTTACAAGCCCCTCTATTGCCGAAGTGCTGGACCTGGTCCAAGGGCTTAAATTGGACCAAGTCCAAAAATACATGAGACCACGTCCATTCATGCGCTGGACTAGCTTCGGACAATATCTACACTGTAATGAGTCTAGTTGCAATAACCAGCTCCGAACAACCCGTCATACAGGGTATCAACTGACACTGTTATGCACCTGATTGTCATGACCGGCCCCGACCGGGCATCTCCAGTCGTACCGAGTGAAGCGAGTGTATCTCCTACCGAAAAGCCCAAAAAAATCCGGGCCAGGGAACTGGTCCGGATCTTTTAGATATTTAGACTCGCTAGAATAGGAATCCGATCTTGAGCTGCGGGGCGGCGAACACACCGAAGTAGTGTGTATCGGCGGCCAGCAGAGAAAGTCCTTCCTGCGGACGGTAGGCAACCACACCGTAAGTGTAACGGAAGGGTTCTACCGAAGCGCCCACAAAGAAGTGGCGGCTGAAATAATAGTCCACACCAGCAAGAACGCCACTGGCAAGGGTGTAGGTCTCAGCGGTGCTGCGGCCCATGGCCAGGTAGTTCTGTTCGCGGAGGGAGCTGCCGGCATAGGAGGCCTGGAACCTGAGACCCAGATAGGGGCGCAGGGCAGGGACCTTCTTGATGCGGAAGTAGTAGCTTCCGGCAATGTATGCCAGGTAGTTCAGCTTGTGCTGCATGTCTACAGCTTCGTAGGTGGGGATTTCACCGATGGAGTACTCCTCGCCTTCCTGATAGGTGCCCATGATGATGGCATAGGGAGGATTGTTCCAGTTGGAGAAGGAACCACCCAGATCGAGTTTCCAGCGGTCGCAGAAGATCAAGCTGCCTTCGATACCGAGCCCCAGGGCCTTGTCCGTCCAGTCGGCGGACAGGGCCTGGGTTCCGTATGAGGTCTGCATCCCCGAGAGGGAAGCAATGCCAAGGTGGGGATTGGCACCCGCTGTGAGAGCCACACCGATCCTGACAGGGTCGATAGGACCTCTGGGCTGTTCCTGGGCTTTAGCGCTCAGGGCCAACACCATGGCAGCTGCTATTGTTATGATGCTTTTGATATTCATTGATACTGGTTTTCTGTAGGGTTACAGACTTCTAAATGGGTTTATTCACCAATGGTAGCCTTGAGAGCTGCGACAGCTTCGTCGAGTTCAGCCTTCAGGGATTCAACGAGAACCTCGTCAACCTCGGCCTTGCTCTGGGTGAGCTTGAGGACTTCCTTTAGCTTGTTGACAGCGACGGTTGCATCGTCGATATCTGCCCAGTCTTCATTGTCAGCCTCGAGTTCAGCGATTGCCTCTTCAACACCGGCGATGAGTTCCTCGAGAGAAGCAGACTCTTCGTATGCAGCTCTAAGTGCTTCGAGGTTGCCCTGGATTTCATAGAGCTTAATGGTCTCGTCGAAGTAAACCTTTTCGGCCTCGATAAGAGCAGCATAGTTATCGTTGCACTTGGCAACACCTTCGAAGTAAACATCTTCGTTGACAAGGATTTCGTCAAGTTCGGTCAGATACTTGTTGTTATCTTCGACCTGAGCCTCGTAAGCGGCAAGGACGATTTCCTTGGAAGCCTCGAGTTCTTCGTTTTCAGCCTGAAGGTCTGCGATTTCCTCCTTATAGTATTCGGTGAGGAAGTATACCTGCATAGGGCTGAGCATAGGGGTGTCTTCGAAGTAGATAACCTCGTCTTCGTCAATGAAGCAGTCAGCGTAGAACTCCCAATAGTTGTACCAATAGTACCAGAAGTCATACTCGTCATAAGGCATGTAGGACCACTCGATGTCGGTAGGATCGGTGATGATACCGTACTTGATGAAGACCTGAATGACAGGGTTGGTGGAATAGTCGTCGAAGTCACTGTAGGCAGCCTGGAAAGTGGTGTACTTATCCATCACAGCGGTCCACTCAGGAGTACCGGCTACTGCATCCCATGCGGCGATCTTTTCTTCAACAACTGCCCATGCATCGTCAATTGCAGTGTTAAGGGCGAGAACGTCGGTGTTGTAGGTGTCAATGATACCTTTGATTTCATCGATTTTAGCCTTAGCTTCGTCGATATTGGTCTGGTGCTGAGCGATTTGTTCGGCCTGGGCGTCGTAAGTTGCTTGAGCAGTTTCGCACTCTTCTACCCAAGTGTTGTAAGTGGACTCCTTGGTGCTGAAATCGGACTGAAGGCCTGCTATCTTGGCTTCCTCAGTATAATAAGCACTCCATGCAGCAGACTGGGCGGTTTCTGCATCAATAACAGCCTGGGGCTTAGGAAGCTCACCACCGTTAAGGGCCTGCCAATCTGCCCATGCAGCATAGTAATCGACATCAGCCTGCATAGCAGCAGTGTATTTCTCGGCAACAAGATCATTCTGATCTTCGAGGGCTTTCTTTGCATCAAGGTAAGGCTGGGTAGCTTCTGCGAGATTATACTTAGCTTGGTTCAGCTTACCTTCGTACCACTCAAGCCACTCCAGATCGTAGAGATAAGTTTCGCTGTTGTCAAAGTACTTAGTCTCAGCATCGACGATACCCTGCTGAGTAGCGATTTCTGCGATAAGATCTTCAACTTCGCCATTTTCTGCAACGAACTCGTCATTATAGAGTTCAAGTGCTTCAACAGCAAGGTTATAGGCTTCCTGAGCTGCCTGATAGTCCCACCATGCATCGTTACGCTCTACGGCATTGTCGATGACATAATTGGTGATGTAGTTCTGGAGGGCTTCATCGTAAGCATCGTACTTGGCTTCGAGGTCGCTGTAAGCAGCGTTAACATCTGCAATAGCGTTATCAAGGAGTTCTTTTGCCTTGTCGTAAACCTTGGCATAGCGGTCGATGAATGCCTGGATACTCTCGATGGAGCTTTCGTTGTACGCGATGTCCCAGTCGATGTCCTCGATATTGCTATCCCTTTCGCTTGCTGCGGTCTGGTTGATGTAGAATACATACTTCTCATAGCCTTCGCGGTTGATGTCGAGAGGGATGTACTCTTCGTCGTCATAGGTGAAGTAGGGAGTGCGAGCATCGTAGGAGATGCCTTCACCGAGTTCGGGATAGCGGACAAGACCGTTGTACTTTACGCCCCACTCGTAGGTGCCATCGCAGTAGGTGTAGAGAACAGTGTCCTGGGTGTCGATGAGCTCATCCATGTAATAATAGGTGTAGCCAAAGAATTCGGCCTGGCCAAGGGTCCAGATTTCCTCACGGAAGATAACATTGTTGAGACCGGTTTCAGGATCGAGTTCTTCAACGATGTAGGCCTCGTGATGGTTGCCGTTATCGTCGATGTGATAATACGAATCGTCTACCAGGCCAGTGCTAGGGTCAGCAACGGGAAGGGTAGCAAGGACTTTCTGATCTGCGTCACGTACATAGAAATCCTGAGTGTAGGTGTAGGTAACAGCATAAGTGGGATCGTCAGTTTCTACGCCATACTGGTTGGGGATGGAGAGGAGGTATGCGTCCTCGGCGGCGTCATATGCATCGGCTGCATCGGAGACTACGCGGAGCTGGGCGATAAGGGCTGCAGCGACATTGGCGGATTCGTCAAGGAGTTCTTCGGTGGTCTTGCCTTCGACACCCTTGAAAGCGTCGCGGAGGATGGTAAGACGTGCGATTTCCTTGTTGTTCTTCTCGATCTGGGCATACTTCGCATCGGTTGCGTCAAGGATACCAGCCTCAAGACCAGCAATCATCTTGTTGGTTTCGGCAATTTCGAACTGGAGATCGAGAAGTTCGAGGGCGGCAGCGTGATAGCGGGCGTTGAGATCCTCTACGAGAGCGCGGAGATCCTCTACGGCCTGCTTGTTGGCCTCGGTAGCGGCGGCTTCTGCCTCTGCGATAGCGTCATTGTAAGCTTTCTCGGATTCGAAGAGAGAGAGCTTTGCATCCCAAAGGGCGGCTTCTGCCTCGGTGAGGGCGGCCTCCAGTTCCTTCTCGAGGAGCTGCATCTGAGCTTCCCAGAAGAGTTTCTCTGCATTAGCAGCAGCGATGCGGGCTTCGTACTCTGCGACCAGAGCCTTCAGCTCTTCTTCCTTCTGCTTGAGCTCCTGCTCTTTGAGTTTAAGGTCTGCTTTGGCGAGATCGGCCTGAACCTTAAGGAGATCAGCTTCGGCCAGAACTTTCTGGGCCTCTGCCTTGCGGATTTCAGCCTCTGCTGCGCGATACTTGGCATCTGCATCGAGATAAGCAGCCTGGGCCTCTTTGATCTTGACCTCTGCTTTGGCAAGGAGAAGGGTAGCCTCTGCGTTTGCCTTGTTCAGAGTGGCAATGCTAAGAAGCTCTTCAGCCTTTGCATTGCGGACCTGTGTTACGGACGGGGATTCCTCGTTCTTGAGGCAGGCCGTCAGGCACAGGGCCCCGCACAGGAGTGCGGCAAATAAGGATTTGTGTTGCATAATTTGTTAGATTAAGTTAATAAATAATTTAAGGTTTCTTCTGTTTGTTTTGGTCTGTAAAAACACACTAACTGTACATTCTTACGTTGGTCTGTACTTTAATCGGTCGTTATAATCACCGCAAATATGGGGATAATTATTCAATTTTCCAAACTTCTTTAGAAATTTTATGATTATTATGGCCATAAAAATGCCTTTTTTACGGCATTTTAACGGGAATCTTCACTTTTCCCGGCTTTGAGCATGAAAATTTCCTCTCGCGCGCGTGGTTATTTATAAGGTATGTGATACGCTCGCTTCGCTCGGTATGACAGGAGATGCCCGGTCGGTATGACAGGAGATGCCCGGTCGGAGCCGGCATGTCGGGATCCGGGGATGAAAGGAAAAGCCAGGGGGCCCTTCGACAGGCTCAGGGACCGCTGGGAATTACGGAAGGGACTGGCTGGGAATTACGGAAGGGACGGGCCGGGAAGGACGGGGACGTCACTCCCGACGGCGATCGGACGTCGCCCTGGAAGGATTGAACAAGCAAGTTTTTTTCGAAAAATATTTGCCTATATAAATAAAATGGTTACCTTTGTGATTGAAAAGGTCTGTATAATCACTAGTTACTTATTACGTTTAACCTGTAAAACTAACTGAAACACGACGAATTAAGCGTCCATAGAACCTTTAGGCAACGCATTTTCGGATGTGTTAGTTATTTACGCATTGAATTTATGAAAAGAATCCTTCTCATGCTTTCTGTGCTGGCTCCGCTCTGCGGATGGGCACAAACTGAAAACGTCGCGCTTGTGCGCGCCGGCAAGCAATTCCATGTGTCCATGGATATCAACCTGGACAAAGATGTGGTAAAGAACACCAAAGCCTACGTCCTCACTCCTGTCCTGGTTAACGGAGAGTATTCACAGGAGCTGGAACCCGTAGGATTCTACAGCAGGGACCGCTTCTACAGCTATCTGGAAGAAGCAGGCGTAGCCAACAAGGAGAACGCCTACACCAAGCAGGATCTCCCTGTTACCGTACATTACGCCAAGACCATTCCCTATGAGCATTGGATGAACGGCGCACACATCACACTGGTCCGCCAGTGGGAAGGCTGCTGCGGAGACTCCGACACCTATGCCGACACCCTGGGCCAGTACAACCGCGAGCCCTTCAACTTCGCCCCTGAGTACATCTACGTACAGCCCGAAGGCGAAAACGGCAAAGTCCGCGACATGGTGGACGAAACCATCATCCACTTCCCTGTTAACAGCACCAAGCTCAACAGCAAGTACCTGGAGAACTCCGTCGCAGTTCAGAAGATCCAGAACGACATCGACGAAGTCCGCAACAACAGCGACCTCACCCTCAAGAAAGTGTATCTGCACAGCGCAGCTTCACCCGAAGGCAACTACAAGCACAACGCCGACCTGGCCGACGGCCGTGTAAAAGCCATCCGCGACCACGTTGCAAAGAGCCTTGAAATTGACGAAGAACTCTTCGAAGTGTCCAGCACCGCCGAGGATATGGACGGTCTCCGCGAATGGATCGCCGCAAGCGACCTCGCCGACAAAGACGAACTCCTTGCCATCATGGATTCCTCCGATGAACCCGATGCAAAGGAAGCACAGCTTCGCAAGCACAGCGCCTCCTGGAGCAAGATCCTCAGGGATTGCATGCCTCGTCTGCGCCGCACCATCTACCGCGTAGAATATGGTGTAAGGGACTACACCGATCCCAAGGACATCATCGAGACCATGAACACTCACCCGGAGAACCTCTCCCTGAACGAGTTCTACATCGCCGCCAACTACTATGAGGCCGGCAGCCCCGAATTCATCGAGGTGAACCGCATCGCCCTCAGCCAGTATCCGGACGATCCTATCGCCAACCTGAACGCCGCCAACGCAGAAATGGAAGCCGGCAACCTTGGTGCCGCCGCTGAACTTCTGGAGAAAGCAGGTGACAGCCCCGAAGCAGAATATGCACGCGGCCTGTATTTCACCCACCGCGGCCAGTTCGCAAAGGCCACTCCTCATCTGCAGACCGCTGCAGACGCAGGTATCGAAAAGGCAGTGAAACTTCTGGACGATATCGACCGCTAGTTATCAGCCTTGAAAGTTATCCGTGCGAAGTTCGAATATTTTTCGTAACTTCGCACGGATTATTTTATACCGACTATTATGGCGTTCAAACCTAACTGGATAGTAAAAAACCTACTGCTGGGCCTTCTTTTCGTCGCACTCGTACTCGTCGGCGCGGCCATAGGGCTTAATCTCATCACCCGCCACGGGCAAAACGTTATCGCCCCTGACTTCACGAATTTAAGCGTGCAGGAAGCCACCGAACTGGCCGAAAAAGAAAATGTCGCTGTGAAAGTGGTGGATTCGGTCTTCGTAAGGAGGCTGCAGGGAGGCGTTGTATATCGCCAAAGTCCCAGGGCCGGCGCAACGGTAAAAAAAGGCAGGAGCATTTTCCTTACAATCAATTCGGTAGTACCCAGGAAGGTGGTAATGCCCAACCTTTTCGGCTATTCTGTAACTGAAGCACGTTCGGAGCTTCAGAACCGCGGCCTTAACCTCGGGAAACTGAACTACGTACGCGACATTGCCACCAACTCTGTGCTGGGACAGTTCTGCGAAGGACGTGAAATAAAAGCCGGAGACCTTGTTGTAAGCGGCTCCACCATAGACCTGAAGGTTGGCGTTGCCAGGGAAGACAACCAGACCACCGTCCCGCGCCTTATCGGCATGAAGTACGTGATGGCCACGGACGCCCTGCACGACAGGTTCCTGAATCTTGGACAGGTCCGCTTCGACCCTGAAATCCGCACCTACGCCGATTCCATGAACGCAGTCGTGTACAAGCAGTCGGCCCTGGGCGAAAACAAGAACCTGGGCTTCCCGGTCAACATCACCCTCACTCTTGACACTTCCAAACTTCCGGCAGAATAATGTCTAATGAGATTCTCTCGGCCTGTCGGCCTCGGAATGACAAAAAAAACGTCATGCCCGGCTACGACCTGGCATCTACTGTCATACCGAGCGAAGCGAGCGTATCTCCCGAATCCGGGAGTGATGAAATGTTCGAACACTTCCGGATTCTGGTGGACAAAGGCCAGGAGCCTGTGCGCATAGACCGTTTCATAGCAGAACATCAGGAAGACACATCCCGGAGCCGGGTCCAGCAGGCCATTAAGCTGGGCTACGTTCTGGTGAACGACAAGCCGGTGAAGGCCAATTACGTTGTCCGTCCCTGCGAAGTGGTGAAATTCGTAATGCCCTATGAGCGCAGAGGCACTGAAATCCTTCCTGAAAACATTCCGCTGGACATAGTATACGAAGACGACGACGTTCTGGTAATTAACAAACCCGCCGGAATGGTGGTGCATCCGGGGCACGGCAACTACAATGGCACGCTGGTGAACGCCCTCGCGTACTATCTGCACCTCTCCCCCGACGCTGAAGACGAAAGGATGGGCGTGCTGGTGCACCGCATCGACAAGGACACCTCCGGCCTTCTCGTCGTCGCCAAAAATCCTTCGGCCCAGCTCAATCTTGCGGACCAGTTCTTCGTTCATTCCATAGACAGGATATACACGGCCGTTGTCTGGGGCAATCTGGCCGAAGACGAAGGCACGGTAGAAGGCACTATCGGCCGGGATCCCAACGACCGCCTTCGCTTCCGTGTGTACGACGACCCTGAAAAAGGCAAATGGGCAGTCACGCACTGGCGAGTTTTGCAGCGCTTCGGCTTCATAACCGTGGTGGAATGCAGGCTTGAAACAGGCCGCACGCACCAGATTCGCGTTCACATGAGCTCCCTGGGGCATCCACTTTTCAACGACGAGCGTTACGGCGGGGCCGAAATCCGCCAAGGCACCATCTACGCCAAATACCGTCAGTTCATCCAGAACTGCTTCGACCTGTGCCCCCGCCAGGCTCTTCACGCCCGCACCCTCGGTTTCACACACCCAGTAACGGGAAAGCGCCTCCATTTCGAAGCGCCTCTGCCGGAAGATATGCAGGCCTTGATCGAAAAGTGGCGCAACTACGTCTCTTCCATGCAATAACCCCCAGAACGTAACTGGCTGATCCTTCGGCACTTAACGAAAACATGTCTGCGCAAAAAGAGCAGACATGAATCAAGGATATAGCTGAATATCAAGCGGTTACGTTCGGAAAATAGCGGCATCAGAACGGCCGACGACCGCCGCGGCCGCCGCCCATGGGGAATCCCATACTGTTACCACGGGAGCGCATCTGTTCTCCGGCTTTGCCGAAATTGCCGAACCTCCAGGTGAAGGAGAGCATGATGTAGCGGCCCAGAGTGTTGTTGCGGGTTTCCTGATAGTAGTTGTCGGTTGTGGTGACCACCAGGTTCTTGGCCTGGTCAAGCATGTCGTAGGCTTTCAGGGACAAGGTTGCCTGGCGCTTGAAGAGCGCAACTGAGGCCGATGCATTCCACACAAGCTCAGGCTCCTGGGCTGTGGTGTAGCCGTTGTACCAGTTGTAATTGACATCTGTGGAAAGTTCCACGCCGCTGTTGCCTATAGTCCATTTGAATGAACCGCCCACCTGATTGTTCCAGGTTGCAGCAACATTCTCCTGAAGGGTGTACCAGGGCTTGGACATGCGGGTACGGCCACTCACGATGACTTCCACATTATCGGAACGATAAGTGGCGCGAAGGCGTTCCACCAAGCTCAGCGAGCGGGTGGTGTTGTCCTTGAAAGCATTGTCCCAGCTGTCAGTTCCGGGCGTGAAATCGTCATGGAAATCGGCATATTTGAATTCAGTAATGGCTCCGGTAGCATCCTTGACCAGGTACTTGGACATAATTTCGTCCGTAAGCTCCTTATTATCTCCCACATAGCTTCCGCTCTTTGAGTATGAGGCGCGGAGCATATTGGAAATGGAGAACTTTGACTTGGCTATAGGTGTATTTAGCACGATACGCACGGCACCGTTGAATGAATTCTTACCGTTCACGGGGAAGGTGAACACGCGGCCGGTATTGTCGTACCAGGAAGAGCTTACGATGGGATCCTTAACCATGCTGCCCTCAATGTGGGTCCTTAAAGTGAAGAAGGTCTTCTTGTTGGAGTATTCAATGTCCGAGCGCAGCTGATGGCTGAAGTAAGGATTCAGGTAAGGATTACCAAGAGACAGCGACAGCGGGTTGGAATTGTCCAGGACAGGGTTAAGCTGGCTGGTGGAAGGCTGGCTGCTGCGGCCGAAATAGAACAGGCGGATATTGGAATTGTCCGTGAAGTCATAGAAGAGCATTGCCCGTGGTGCGAAGTTCCAAATAACCTTGGGATCGTATACTACAGGCTCGTCCTTGGAGTGGTTGTAAGTCTCGTTATAGGTCTTCGTGGGGATGGCCGAGGCACCCAGCTGCGCACGAAGCCCGTCGACCTGGTACATCATGGCGACGCCGATGTTGTGGTTCAGGCTCCAGTTAAGGATGCTGTTGCTGTATGCGGGGTCCTTGGTTTCGCCGTCGGTTGTGTAAGGAAGCGCGCCGCCACCCATCAAAAAGCTACCCCAGGGCTCGAAAATGCCACTGTTATAGGTGATCTTTTCAGTTTCCGAGCGCGAATACCTGATATTGTAGCTGCCTTCAATATAGAAATTGTTGCCCAGGGGCTCGGTGTATACCAGACGCGCGCCGACAGCTCTGGACTTGGAGCTTTGGTCGTAGCGCTGGTTAATAATAGTTGCCGTACCGTCCGCTGCCTCACCGTCCAGAAACTGGGTATTGGTGAGGGACTGGTTGTAGCCATTAAGAACATTGTTTGAGATGTTCCAATCCACATTGGCCGAAATTGTTCGTCCCGGAATGCCCAGCCTCTGCCTTAACAGCAGGAAGCCGCGGGTCTGCCAGTTGTTGTTGGAGCCGGTATTGTTGGTATAACCCTGGTTGGTGAGATGGCTCATGTAGCCTTTGGAATCGGGGTCCAGATCTTTGTAACTCTCTCCTTCAAGGAAATTATACGAGGAGAACTCGCTGCCCTGGGAAAAGCTTCCCCTGCCGAAGTTGAACTGCGGCTGGAACAGGATGGATGTGTTATCGGAGAACTTGTGGTCCAGCCTGAGGCCGAAGCGGTGGCCATCAGTGAAGGTGCTGCTTAGACCGTCGTTTTTGGAAATCAGGGTGGAGCCGTCGGTCATGTAGGTCTCCTTGTAAGTATTTTCCGAAACATCCACAATCGACCCGTTGTACAGGTAGTTGGCGCCAAGCTCCATCTTTTTGTCCAGAAGGTCCCAGTTACCGTTAACGCCGCCCATCCAGGAGGTGGTGATGCCGTTGGAGTTGCCCCAGCCGCCATTTCTGCGGCCCATTCCGCCTCCGCCGCCCATCATGGAGTTCATCATGGAGCCGGAAAGGTCGTTGAAGCCTCGGTTGTTGGTGTTGTTGGCATTGGCTATTATGCTGATCTGGCTGTCTTCGGTGAAGCGTCCGCCCATGAATGCGCCCTGCCAGCGCCAGTCGTTGGGAACGTTCGTTTTAGAGGGCGAGGGCAGATCGTGACCGCCGCCGGCCATTGCATTGCCGAAAACCCCGTTCATCATTCCCCTACGAACCGAAAGATCAATAACAGTCTCTTCATTACCGTCGTCGATACCGGTGAATTCGGCCTGTTCGCTCTTCTTTTTCACCACTTTAACCTTTTCCACAAGCTTGGCGGGGATGTTCTGCGACGCAAGCTGAGGGTCGTCCAGGAAGAAGGTCTTGCCCTGGATGGTGATCTTGGAAATGGTTTCGCCGTTGGAGGTGATGGAGCCGTCTTCGGCCACTTCGATGCCGGGAAGCTTTTTAAGAAGGTCCACCAGCATGTTGTCGTCCGAAATCTTGAAGGACGACGCGTTGTACTCAACCGTGTCTTTCTTGATTATCACAGGGTTGCCGGCAGCGCTGACCGATGCCGCATCCAGAACTTCCTGGTCCAGCTGCATGTCCACGGTGCCAAGATCCACGTTGGCTTTCACCTCAAGCGCTTGCTCATAGGTCTTATAGCCCATTATTTCGGCCTTCAGGGTGTATTTCCCGGCCTTTACCTTTTCCAGGGAAGCGTCGCCGTGGGCGTCCGAAAGTGTATAGGAGGCCTTCCCCTTTTCGGGGGTAAGGGACACGGTGGCAAAGCCCACTGCTTCGCCGGTGGCGGCGTCCTTGAGCTTCAAGGTGACTTTGTAATTCTGGGCATTCAGGCCTAGGGCCATAATGAGTCCAGACAGGACAGCTGCAATTCTTCTGAGCATAGGGTTTATTTAATTCGGTCGGGGTTCTCTTTCAAAAATCGTTCCCAACCACCACTTCCTTTTGCGTAACCAATTGATTTTTGGCTCTCAAAGTGATGACAAAGGGCGATCGCGAGGGCGTCGGTGGCATCCAGATGTTTGGATTCAAGCTTAACGCCGAGGGTTTTTTCGAGCATAAGCTGCACCTGTTCCTTGGAGGCGGCGCCGTTGCCCACTATGGCTTCCTTGGCCTTGCGCGGGGCATATTCGGTTACGGAAGCAACGCCGTACTCCTTTGCGGCCAGTATTGCGGCGCCCTGTGCACGGCCAAGCTTCAGTACCACCTGGGCGTTCTTTCCGTAGAAGGGGCTTTCGATAGCAAGTTCCGTGGGATGGTAGCTTTTGCAAACCTCAGATATACAGTCATATATGGCCTGGAGTTTCGTGTATGCGTCCGGCTCTTTCCTTAAATCAAGCACGCCCATATCCACGTAGGAGGCCTTTTTGCCTTCTACGCTCACGATACCAAAACCCAACAGCTGAGTTCCAGGGTCTATTCCCAGAATAACACTTGCCATACTAACTCGCGCAAAGTTAGCATTTTTCGTCGAAAAATTTGGTAATCGGCTAATTATTTGTATCTTTGCAGTCCAAAATTTTTCATGACCGCGGAGCAGACAAAGAGCAGGCGCAAGGCCTGACGCTTACGGCCCAAACTTTAAACAAGTTTTTATTAAAATGTACGCAATCGTAGACATTGCAAGCCAGCAGTTCAAAGTGGAAGCTGGAATGGACATCTTCGTAAACCGCCTCCAGGCCAAGAACGGAGAATCCGTAGAATTCGACAAAGTCCTCCTTGTGGACAATGAGGGCAAAGTAGTGGTAGGCACTCCCTACGTAAAAGGCGCAGTCGTAAAGGCAACCGTTCTGGACGACGATGCAAAAGCAAAGAAAGTGCTCGTTTTCAAGAAAATCCGTCGTAAAGGATTCCAGACGCTGAACGGCCACCGCCAGAAGCTCACCAAGATTCACATCGACGCTATCGCTTAACTTTAAAAGACTGAAAGATTATGGCACACAAGAAAGGTCAATCCAGTTCCAAGAACGGTCGTGAGTCACATTCCAAGAGGCTCGGCATCAAGAAGTTCGGCGAAGAAGTTGTGAAGGCTGGCAACATCATCGTACGCCAGAGGGGTACAGTTCACAATCCCGGCCTCAACGTTGGCATGGGCAAAGACCACACCCTTTACGCACTTATCGACGGTACTGTAAAGTTCACCCGCAAGCGCGAGGACAAATCCTTCGTTTCGGTACTTCCCTTTGAGAACTAAGACATGCTTACGCTCAAACTTTTACGCGAGTCTCCGGATTTTGTAATCCGGAGACTTGCCGTTAAAAACTTCGACGCAAAGGAAATCGTCGAAAAGGTAATTGCCCTGGATGACAAACGCAAAGCCCTCCAGACGGAATCCGACGCCCTCCTTGCGCAGCAGAAGAAGGCTGCAGCCGCTATCGGCCAGCTAATGAAAGAAGGCAAAAAGGCCGAAGCAGAGGCCGCAAAGGCGGAAGTGGGCGCCCTCAAGGCACGTTCCACCGAGCTTCTGGCCCAGGCCGACGCAACCATCGAAGAGCTCCAGAACACCCTGGTCCTCCTCCCCAACCTTCCCTGCGAGATAGTTCCCGAAGGAAAGGGCGCGGAGGATAACCTTGTGGTGAAGATGGGCGGCCCCGAGGTGGAACTTCCGGAAGGCGCACTCCCCCACTGGGAGCTCGCAAAGAAGTACGACATCATCGACTTCGACCTCGGCGTAAAAATCACCGGCGCAGGTTTCCCTGTATATAAAGGTAAAGGCGCGAAGCTCCAGAGAGCCCTCATCAACTACTTCTTGGACCGCAACACCGCCGCCGGCTATAAAGAGGTGGAGCCTCCAGTGATGGTAAATGCGGATTCAGGCTTCGGCACAGGCCAGCTTCCCGACAAGGAAGGCCAGATGTACCACGCCACCGTGGACAATTTCTACATGGTTCCCACCGCCGAAGTTCCTGTAACCAACATCTTCCGTGACACCATCCTGAAGGCGGAGGACTTCCCCCAGAAGCTCACCGCCTACACTCCTTGCTTCCGCAGGGAGGCCGGTTCCTACGGAAAGGACGTCCGCGGCCTCAACCGCCTGCACCAGTTCGACAAAGTGGAAATCGTGCGCATCGAAAAGCCCGAGAACAGCTACGCTGCCCTGGATCAGATGGTTGCACACGTGGAAAGCCTGGTGAACGAGCTGGGCCTGAAGTACCGCATCCTCCGTCTCTGCGGCGGCGATTTGAGCTTCACCAGCGCCATCACCTACGACTTCGAGCTCTGGAGCGCAGCACAGGGCCGCTGGCTGGAGATTTCCTCCGTTTCCAACTTCGAGAGCTACCAGGCCAACCGCCTGAAGTGCCGCTACAAGGACGAAGAAGGCAAAATGCAGCTTGCACACACCCTTAACGGCAGCTCCCTGGCACTGCCCCGCGTTGTGGCAGCCCTTCTGGAAGATAACCAAAAGGACGGCTACATCTCCATTCCGGAGTGCCTCCGTCCTTACACTGGTTTCGACAGGATCGACTAGGAAATCAATTCCATAAACTTCTGCATTCCGCGCGTTGCCACATCGCTGATGAAGGTGACGCGCGGATCGCTTATGGGCACGGGCTTGGGGTCTATCACGTAGATGGGGCAGCCGTTGGGGGCGTAGCGGTAAAGGCCGGCGGCGGGATAAACCTGCAACGAGGAACCTACGATAAGGAGTATATCGGCCTTTTGCACAAGGTCTATGGCTTTTTCGATTTTGGGGACGGCTTCGCCAAAAAAAACTATGTGCGGACGCAGCTGGTTGCCGTTCGGCGCAGTATCCCCCAGAATCACAGGCCTGTAGCCTACGTCGATGACTTCTTTTTCGGAGCCGGTGCGATCGTACACTCCGTTTTCCGGACGCACTTTGGTGAGCTCCCCGTGAAGGTGGACTATGCGGGTGGAGCCCGCCCTTTCGTGCAGGTTGTCCACGTTCTGGGTTATCACGTCCACGTCGTAGTCTTTTTCAAGGGCGGCTATGGCCTCGTGCGCGGCGTTGGGTTTGGCGTCCTTAAGCTGTGCACGGCGTTCATTGTAGAACTGCAGCACCAGCTGACGGTTCTTGTACCAGCCTTCGATGGAGGCGACGTCGTTTACGTCGTACTGCTCCCAAAGGCCGCCTGCATCGCGGAAGGTGGCGAATCCGCTTTCGGCCGAAACCCCGGCCCCGGTTAAGACGACTATGTGTTTTTTCATGCTTTTATTTCAAAAAAGTATTTCTTCACCCAGTATTCGAAGAGCGGGTCCTGGATTATGGGGTTGTCGGCTTCGTCGAACAGGAGTACTTCCTTTTTCATGAGTGCGTCCTTGAGCCTTTTTACGTTGGCCGACGAGTGGAGGTTGTATTTGCGGATTACGTCGGCCGACGAGAAGCGGGTGACTCCGTCCACCGTGGCGCGCAAAAGGTTGACCTGGAAGGTGGTAAGGTCGTTCATTATGGCCTGGAAGCGGGGTTCGTGGATTGCGACCAGGGTGTTCAGGGAATCCACCAGCATTGGCTCCATTATGAAGCCGCGGGTCATGGAATCGCAAATTGCAGCGAAGTGATTCAGGTACCAGATATTGCCTTTGAACAGCCTGCAGGCGCCCTGAAGGAGGTCTTTGTCCACCACCTTACCGCTTACGGAGAAGCCCCTGTGGATGTGGTCGGCAATTTCCATATCGTCAATCGGGGAAAGCTTCACGCGCGTCACTATACGGCTGAAAAGGCGGGAGCGTTCGAAGATTTCCTTCATGGCGTTGACACCGGAGCCACAGAAAACAAAGGAAAACTTTCTGGACGTATTCTCCCGCATGGCTGCATCCATCGGCCTTAGTATTGCGTCCGGCGAATCCAGAAGGGAAAGGCTCTGGAACTGGTCGATTATCAGAATCACGTGCTCCGGCCTTGACTGGGCAATGGCGAATGGAAGGCGCATTATGGCCTGGACATCGGCGTTGTCCCAGTCCCAGTTCAGGGACAGCACCTGAGAGTTGTCCTGATATGCAACTGGATCGAAGACGAAGTGCGTACCTTCAAGGTACTTCGCCACTATAGCTGCGTATTCTTCCGGGGTAAAAGCCACCATCTGGATAAGCGTGGAGCCCATCCTGAGCAGGAAATCCTTCACCGAGCGCACGTTAAGGGCCGAAAACTGCCCCACCGTGAAGGCCCTGCCGCCCATGCGCATGGTTAGGAGAGCCTGTTGGACCAGGGACGTCTTGCCGGCCTTGGGAGGCTCGGACAGAACTACGTGCTCTCCCTGGGCAAGAAGGTTGCCAAGGAGAGTCACGTTTTGTCTTCGGCCTACGAAATGTTTGCCTGTAACAAACTGGGAATGAGGGAAAGGCGTTTCCATTATTCTTCCACGGCTACGGCCTCTTCCACTGCTGCTGCAGGAGCTTCGTCGGCTGCGGGCTGGTCAACCTCGGCGGCCACTTCGGGCTCCGGGCACAGGGGGCTCCTTAAGCCTGCGGGGGCAAGCACATTGCAAAGCCACAGGGCCAGGCCGGCGACAATGATGATGCCGATGAACCACCTCCAGAAGGCCCTTCTGCGTGTAGCGGGATCCACGGCTGTGAGTTTAGGATACTTCGCAAGCGAGGTGAGTGTTTTGCCGAATTTCACTCTTACAAGGGCCTGGGCGTTGATGGCCCAGCCGTTTGCATTGAGTACGGGACCAAGGTCGCGCTTGCGGAGCTTGCGCCAGGCTATGAACATGGAAGGTCCGGAGATAAGGAGCATCACTATTGCTACAATCAGCAGGAACTGCCAGAAAGTGATGCCCTTGAGGGCGGCCACTACGCCTGCCAGGGCTGCGCCGATAAGGCCCACGGCCATGCCTACAGCGGCGAAGATGCCGGCATACTTGGCAATGTCAAAGGGTGCAGCCGGGGCTTTTCCTTCTGTTGCAGTATTGGTGGCGTCGGTGAGACCGGCCATGGATTTTTCATTCTTTTCTGCCGCTTTCTTGTCGATGCGGTCGCTTACCATGCGCGCAACTTTCTTGTAGGGGCTCCAGAAGGCCTGGCGTACGGAGATGGGATTGTCTACTATGGCTATCACCTTGGCGGTGTAGTCGTTGCCGTCGCGGTCGTAGAAGACGGCGTTCTTGCCTTCGCGGAGGCCGTCTACGTCGCCGTCGGTGAGCACTGCGGCGATGTTGAAGCTCTTCCCGAGCTTCTCGCTGGTGCAGGCGCAGTACAGGATGTACATGCCGCTGAGGGACGAAATTTCAGGTGACGGGCCGTCCACTTTCACGCAAAGGTCGGTGCTGCGCTGGTCGATGTACAGGCGGCCGGCCTGGAAGATGGCCTTGCGGTTGGGATCGTAGAAATCGGCCAGTACAACGTAGTTATTAAGGAAGCGGTAGAAGTTCTTCACCAGGCGGAGCACTTTGCCCACTTCTTCGATGGACAGGGCGTTGGCTTCTTCGGCCTTGTCTTTTTCCACGAGCTCCAGGAGGAGGGCCTTCTTGTCTTCTTTCAGTATGGTCTGGAATACTTCGCCCAGGGCTTCCACTTCCCCGCCCTTCTTTTCGTCCAGCCAGGAGGTATAAGGAGCGAACTTGGCAAGAACCGCGTTCCAGCCTTCTTCGTCAATGCTGTCGCCTTTGATTTCGGTAAGCTCGAAGGCCTTTTCCATCGCGGCTTTCCATGCGGGGTTAACGGCTTTGAGGCTCAGTTTTCCGTCGGCGGAGGGCTTTGCAAGCGGCTGTTCGCCAATCTGGTCTGCGGCCTGTGCCAGGTTACCTTCGATGGCGGCAATCTTGTCTACGTTCACGTCCACTGCACCCTGGGTTGCCGAATCGAAAGCGATGAGCTTGCAGCGCATGAAGTAGTCCGCCACTTTGTCCTTCACAGCCTCAACTGCGGCGAGTGCATCGGCGGTTTTGTCGCCGAAGGGGAACACGTCCTTGGTGCCTTTTTCCTTCCAGGTCTTGTAGTCCGCACAGGCGGCATAGAAGGCTTCGATTTGCTCGGCCGTAACGCCCATGACGCCGCTGCGGTCCATGGTGCCCGCAATGGTAGCCATGGTTTCGATGAGCTTTGCGGTGGCCTCGTCGTCGGCGCTGGCGGGAGTGATGACTCCGTCCCCGTTGAACTTGGTGCCGGCGAAAATCTTCACGTTGTCGGCGGTGTCTTCAAGGGCGATGCTGTCTTTCTCCAGTCCCAGGTTGGCAAGTATCTGGCTGGCGGATGCTTTGAGGCGTGCACCGTCTTCGTCCTTGTCATTGAAGGCGTCCAGATTCAGCTGGTCCTCTTCTTTCAGGAGGATATCGGCGTCTTTGAGGATACGGGTGAGCCACTGGGCCGTGGCGATGACTTCGTCCACGCGGATTTTGCCGTCTTTGTCCACGTCGATGAGTTCCAGGGTCCTGGAGTCGAATTCCAGACCCTTGATGGGAGAGCTTAGGACCGTCCACATCTTGCGGTCAAGCTCACCGAGATGGGCGATATCGTCACCGCTGTTGATTTTGACTCTTACTGTGCCGCCGACTGAGGCGAATTTCCAGGGATAGGTTTCGGGATGCTTTTTCATATAGATAGCGTTATTAACATTCTTGTTAGGCAAATTTAGCAAAAAATTTTGTTTGATTATCATAATTTTTCTATCTTTGCAGCCCATTAGAAAAAAAGGAGGTGTAAAAGCATGATCATCGTTCCCATCAAAGAAGGCGAAAACATCGAAAGAGCCCTTAAGAAATTCAAGCGCAAGTTCGAGAAAACCGGCGCCGTCCGCGAAATGCGTTCCCGCAAGAACTTTGAGAAGCCGTCCGTGAAGAAGCGCATGGCCCTTCAGAAAGCCATCTACGTTCAGCATCTGCGTCTCCAGGAAGACCAATAAGAACCTCCATCACAATAGAAAACCGACCGTGAATGCGGCCGGTTTTTTTGTTTCAGTAATCTGGGTGGGTCATTTCTTTCCCTTCGCCGGCTTCACCGACTTGAGCGTCATGCCCGGCTCAGACCGGGCATCTCCTAACGGTCCCGGTCACGTTTCGGAGCCTTTTCTTGCCCTTCGTCGTCACGACTTACGGTCTCGGTCACACTTTGGGCCATTTTCCTGTCCTTCGTCGTCACGACTTACGGTCTCGGTCACACTTTGGGCCATTTCCCTGTCCTTCGCCGTCACGACTTACGGTCTCGGTCACACTTTGGGCCATTTCCCTGTCCTTCGCCGTCACGACTTACGGTCTCGGTCACACTTTGGGCCATTTCCCTGTCCTTCGCCTATATACGGTGGGTAATGAATGCCTAAAGCACACTTTCGACCATTATTCAGTCATTCCGTGCTTTAAACCCCATCATTGCCCCTGCCTAAAGTTACTATGTTTGTATTCGGAATGAGCCATTTGGGCTCATAGGCACCACCGCCTCGATATACGAGCCTCGGCGGTTACAGCTCGACAGGGCTACGCCGGGCTCCGTGAAAGGGCCCGCTC